>Ga0247722_10000007_pt1 | contig 235466 bp, 175 predicted proteins | sample MSEWelMarce3H_FC_FD_189094 | JGI IMG/M metagenome (GOLD analysis project Ga0247722, IMG submission 189094) | Subsurface sediment microbial communities from gas well in West Virginia, United States - MSEEL Well Study Marcellus 3H_FC | ecosystem: Environmental > Terrestrial > Deep subsurface >...
CCTCTTCCCATTCCGAACAGAGAAGTTAAGCCTGTTAGCGCCGATGGTACTGCGTAAAAGCGGGAGAGTAGGTCGCCGCCGACCTTTAAAACAGAAAGCCGTTCCAATATTTGGAGCGGCTTTTTTTATTATAAGGAGGGGAGAATTCCAATTTGCATCATTTTTTTGAAAGAAGCATTCCTCAAACTTCATTGGGGGGTCACCCCTACCGGGGCTTTATCGTTCTTTGCAACGCTATTGCTACTCATTTCTACCATACTGGTGCCCCGCCGGGGCTGATCCACCATGACAAGAGAATATCGAACAATAATTAGTTCTACCTATGAATTGAAAATACATAGCCATGCCAAAACTTCATCTTTAAAGTAAATGGAACTGTTGCCTCTCAACCCTCAACCCTCATTTTCTTCTGCCTTCTGCCTGCCAAACTCCTGATTGAAATCTTTTTCCATAACAAAGAATCCGTTCCCTCTCCTTGGGAGGGGTTAGGGGAGGCTCAATTCAAAAATAATCTGTAGCTTTGGGAGATTTTAATTCTTTATAGAAATGTTTTGGCCTTGTACTAACCGGTTAATTTTAATTCTTCTTTTTCTTGTAGGCATAGTAGCTGTCGGGAATGGAGCCAATGACTCGCTCTCCGTTGATAAAATGGAAGCTGAAATAAAAGCAACACTTTCCAATCAACCAGTTAAAGCCGATTCTCTGGCGGTGCTATATCTGGAACAGGTCTCAGGTAATGATACCCTTGAAGCCATGGGTTGGTACTACCGGGCAGAATCTGCTTATTACCGTGCTGATTTCACTGTTGCCGGTGATTATTATCAAAAGGGGATTGACTGTTTAAGTGAATACAATCTTCCCGAAAAGAAAGCCATTCTTTACAATAACCTGGGACTTACCCGCTATTACAAAAGCAGGTATAATGAAGCACTGGATGCCTTTTCCAATTCTGCAAAGTTTGAAGAGGAGGCCGGAAATATGTTTGGGTTCGCTGAATGTCTTTATAACATAGCATTAATCCAGGATAAATCAGGGGATAGTTCTAAAGCTGAAAAGTATTTCAGGTACGCCAGAAATTCTTTTCTTGAAATGGATTCCCTTTCTGCTGCAGCTGCCGTATCTAACGATTATGCCATCTTTCTTTCAGACCTTGGACAGTACAAACGTGCAATTGAGATGTACCACAGTGCCCTTGATGTTTACACGTTGTTGAAGAATGATGAAGGGGTTGCCAAGGTTAAGTGTAATCTTGGAGCATTGTATCTGTATGAAAAAGAGTATGGCCGTTCAGCACTTTACCTTGATGAATCTCTTGAGTTTTTTAAAATGAATAATGATCAGTCGCGGTTAATTAATATATACAGCCTATTGGGCGATCTGTATTTTGAGCAGGACAGAACCGCATTGTCTGTTATTTTTTATGAACGAGCAGAAAAGATTGCCCGAAAAATGGGGTGGGATGACCTTCGCCAAAAAAATCTGTACTCCTTGTTTTTAGCACTTAAAGAGGGAGAAGAATATGAGCGGGCAATGACCATTCTTGAGACTTATACGCTTTTAACCGATTCGTTGTCGCTAATAAACGGCCAACAGCCTGCAGGCTATAGGGATGATGCTGTTGACAGGGTGTTGACAGAAAAGGAATTGATGCTTGCCAGGGCAAAAATGCGTGAAAAAAACTTGTTGCTGATTATTCTTGGCCTTTTATTGGTTATGGGATTGGCCATCTGGTTTTTGTATGGTCGCAATAAAATGATAAAGCATCAGAAGGAAAAACAATTATTGCATCAGAAGATGATGCGCATCCAAATGAATCCTCATTTCATTTTTAACGCACTCGCATCTTTGCAAAATTATATTCTTAGCGATAATAAAGATGAGGCCTCCGACTTTTTGAGTGATATTGCTTTCCTGATGCGGAAAATGATTGGGTATTCCAATGTGGAGTTGATCGCACTTTCTGAAGAACAGGAAGTTTTGGAAAAATATCTGAAGGTACAGTGTCGAAGATACTATCAAACAATTGACTGTGGTGTTCAGACTTCTGTGGTTTCGGATTCCTGCAACCTGATGGTGCCTCCCATGCTTTCCAGACCACTGATTGATGATTTTTTTGCCAATGGGAAAAACAGGGATTGTTGTTGTCCGGGGATATCAATTCTCTATAAACAAGAAGATAAGGAGCTGGAGGTGACCATTGAAAATAAGGGAGTAATACTCTCAGATCAGGAGTCGGAAGCAACGACAGGCATTATAGAGGACAGGATTTCTTCTTTGCGTAAAGAGCATGGGCTGAAACCGAGAAGAATGGAGAAAGTGGATCTTATCACCAAGGGGGTGGTAACCGGAAAAAGAATTCGTTATTGGTTGCCTCTGACCGGTCGTTGAAAAGATATTGCTATTTTCGGCCAAAATCTGCCGGAATTTCCCCCCATGCTTTGGTATCCCATTTAAGAATTTTTGTTGTCCAGTTGTTTGTAGATAGCCATTTTTCAGCTCTTTCAATCGTCTTAAACAGCTGTTCCGTTTGTTTTGACCGTTCCAGTTTTGTGACACACTTTTTCTTTTTTATCCATCCCAGGGCGATGGTGGAATCGGTATAAATGGGCAAATCTTTCTTTTGTCTTTTGAGTTCCGCCAGTCCGTGAACGATAGCCAGAAACTCTCCGATATTGTTGGTTCCAATAGGGAACTTGGCATGAAACCACTGCTTCCCTGAATCTGTAAAAACCCCCTGATATTCCATCGGCCCCGGGTTTCCGCTACAGGCAGCATCCACTGCAAGACTCCTGAGAATTGGTTGATGGCCGGGATCGATGTTTTCTTTTATGGTTTTTTTGGTTTGTCCTTTGTTACCGGTACTGATGATTTCAGACCAGGGCGTTTCGAAGGCTTTCTGAGCGTCTGCGAGCGTTTTGAAAGATTTATATCTGGCAGAAGGGTAGCCTTTGATTCTACGCTGACATTCCGCCCAGTTATCTACAATGCCTGTCTGATGTCCCACCCAGATTACATAGAACTTTTTTTGTGGCATAATTGCGTGCTTTTATCCTGCAATATTAGCCACATTATTTGAAAATAGCTTAATAGCCATGGCCAGCAATATGATGCCGAAGAACTTTTTTAATACATATATACCACTTTCGCCAATAAGACTCTCAATGCGGTTAGTGATTTTTAGGACGATATATACAAAGACAATGTTCAGGAAAAGCGCTATGATGATGTTGATGGTTGCATATTCTGCTCTGAGTGCAAGCAAGGTGGTGAAAGATCCGGCGCCTGCCACCAGCGGAAATGCAATGGGAACCAGGGAGGCTCCGCTGGGCGAATCGTGCTTGAAAATGGTTACACCCAGTATCATTTCAATGGATAACATAAACAGCACTAAAGACCCGGCAATGGCAAAAGAGGAGATATCCACCCCAAAAAGACCGAGCAATGCTTTTCCTACAAATAGGAATACGATTAAAATACTGAAAGAAACCACCGATGCCTGGGTTGCCTTTATTTTATTGCCTTTATTTCTAAGATCAACAATAATAGGAATGGAACCCAGAATATCAATTACGGCAAAAAGTACAATGAATGCAGAAACGATTTCCAGAACGTTGAACTCCATGGTGTTTGGTTTTTAATGGTTTATTTGCGTTTTGTAGCTGATTGTTTTCGCAAATGTAGGAATAATTTTGGGCTGACAGGAATGCCAAAAATCATGGAAAAATGTGGGTGTAATTTTTATTGAATATTCATCTCTTCTATAAGGTATAGACTTTTGCCGACTTCCTCTATCAGAAAGAGTATGTATCTGATATCTACGTTAATGCAGCGCTGAAGAGTCGCTGAGTAGGCAATATCTGAAGCCATTCCCTCCTGATTCCCGTCAAACGCCAGTCCTGTTATCTGTCCTTTTGCATTGAGAACAGGGCTTCCGCTGTTTCCTCCGGAGATGTCGTTGTCTGTAATAAAACACAATGTTGGTTGTTCTTTGTTGTGGTACCAATCTTCCCAGTCTTCCTGAAAAAGCTTTCTGAAGTCTGTTTCTGACTTATAAGCGACGTTCGCTGATTCTGTTTTTTCAAAGATGCCACGAGGAGTTGTGAATGCTTTGTAATAAATTCCGTCACCTGGGGAGTAACCGGTTACTTTTCCGTAGGACAGTCGCAGAGTGCTATTAGCATTGGGGTAAAAGGAACTTTCCGGTGTTTGTGTTTTAAGTAGTTTTAAGTATTGATGCATGTAGAAGTCAAGCTGCAGGTTCATTCGGTTAAACATGGCATAAACAGGTCCGAACTCCTGTAATATCCTTAAATGAAAAGCAAAAGCCGGATCTGTGAGGAAACTGATCAGTTTTGGATTGCTCATGAGCTCTTCGAACTTTGTTTGGGAACAGAAGTGAGAATCCGAATAAATGGCATCCGCAAGATGTTCAAAGTCGGAATATTTGCCAAGAAGGGTAGAGTCATTAATTCTTACATTGCCGTTGACATGAGAGCGATAATAAGTTACCATAGCCAGGAATAGTTCTCGGTCAACATTCGCCGTGAAATCTTTAAAAAAATGATCAGCTTTGGCCCTCATTTGCCGGATAAGCTTCTTTTTTTGATCTGCCGATGAAGATTTTTCGTTGAGCAGCGTAAAGAGCTCAAAAGTTTCCATAACAAACTGGCTGATTTCGGTGCCTCCAAGGATGGTTTCCAGGGTAATGAACGATGTGCGGGTCAGGTCTTTTCGTACCCTGTAGAGTGCTTTCATGGAGGGAAACAGTTTGGCGTAAGTGGTATCCAGGTCGGGCGAGTACTGCATCCACTGTTGAATGTTTTGTTCCTGTGTTTTTCTCTTTTCAATGAGGTTCAGATCGCAGATGCTTTTACTTTGTCCTGCCGTATATTGGGCAAAATTCACGAGTTCTGCATATTTTTCTGCATATTTTATTTCCAATTGGCGTGATTGAGCCATGTGTCGTTTCCAAATATGCTGCTTGAGTACTTGTATTTCCGTAATGAGGGGGTTAATGATTTCAACGGCCTCTCTGATTCCTGCGGAGGTCATATGTCTTTGGGTGTTTCCCGGGTAGCCCAGTGTCATGGTAAAATCATTTTCCTTAAGGTTGCCGGTCGATATTGTCAGACTTTTAACAGGGGTATATGGGATGTTTTCAGTATGATAATCTGCCGGATTGCCTTGTGGTGAGCAATAAACCCTGTAAAGAGCAAAGTCGGCGGAATGCCTCGGCCAGGTCCAGTTATCTTTTTCTCCCCCAAATTGGGCAATGTCCTCCGGGGGAGCAGCCACAAGTCTTACATCTTGAAATGTTTTGGTGATGATGAGAAAAAAACGGGTGCTGAAATTAAAATCTTTGATGGTGGCCTCCTGAAAAGGCTCAAGTGAAAGCGTATCCAGGATTATTTGGGAAAGACTGTCGATTTTTTGTTCCAGGGCAAGGCGTGTGTCCGCCTTTTGAATTACAGGCGTGAAGTGAGAAGTCAGATTTTTAGCTTCAATCAGTAAAGTAGCGGTTTTCCCGGGGTTTGGCAATTCTTCGTGTTGGTTTTGTGCCCAAAAACCGTTTTTTAGCAAATCTCTTTCCACTGAGCAGTGGCTTTGGATATCTCCGTTGGCACAATGGTGATTGGTTAACAGTAGCCCCCTGTTGCTTATAAAACTTCCCGTGCAGCTTCCATCGTCCAGCGAAACAATGGCATCTTTTAAGGATGGTTGTGAGCTGCTGTAGATGTCTTCTGCCGCTAATTGAAAACCCATTTCCTGCATCTTATCTATTTTCGATTGAGGCATCATCCATGGGAGCCACATCCCTTCATCTGCCCGGGTGGGAGATGTAAAAAAAAGAAAGAGAAGGATCAGCGGGAAGATTGCTTTACTCATATGAGACAGTGATTTAATCGTGTGTTTTGGTTTTCAGAATTAGTTTTACCTGTCTTGGAGGTGGGTTTTGTAAAACAAATTTAAGATAATTTTGCAATTCGCTCATGGGAAATAAAAAAGACCACGCCGTATGAGGAATGGTCTTTTTTTTATTTTTTAATCCGAATGAACGGCTATTCAACGATGGTCATTTCATCGATAAGGTTGGTGGCACCTGCGTACTTGTCAATAATGAAAAGTACATAACGGATGTCCACATTGATACATTTCTGCAATTCCTGCTCAAAAGCGATGTCTCCACTCATGGCTTCCCAGTTGCCATCGAAAGCCAGTCCAAAAAGATGTCCTTCGCCGTTGATGACCGGGCTGCCGCTGTTTCCTCCTGTGATGTCGTTGTCGGTGGTAAAGTTAACGTACATGCGTCCGTCTTCGTTGGCATAACGGCCGTAATCTTTGGATTCGTAGAGCTCTTTGAGTCTTTCGGGAACGGCAAACTCATAATCGTCCGGCTTCTCTTTTTCCATTACTCCCTTTAAGGTTGTGTAATGTTTGTAGATTACAGCGTCGCGGGCCTCGTAACCCCCTACCTCTCCGTAACTCAGGCGCATAGAGAAGTTGGCGTCATCGTAATAGACTTTGTCGGGATTCATGGCCTGTAATCCGGCAATGAAGAGTCGATGATTTTTGGTAATGGTCATGTTGGATTCTCTGGTTTTTTCCCAAAGAGAGAAGTAAAGATCCAAGGTTGATTTTCCTGCCTTGTAAGCCGGATCTTTTTGCAGTGTTTTTAATTTTGGATTTTCCAGGAAACTGTTGAAATCATCACTGTTTACAAACAACGATTTTTTGAAAAGCTTGGATGCAAAGGTTTCAAATCCATCCTCTTTTTCGGTCTTTATGTCTTCAAAGAATGAGGGATAAAATTTGGCATCGATTTCATCAAAGTAAAGATTGAACAGGGCACCCATTACTTTTTGGTCGGTTGCGGCATGATAATCTTTGTAAAACTCTTTGCCTGCTTCTTTTAGTGCCTCAACAGCAGCCGATATTTTTTCTTCATCCTCTTCTTCCAATGCTTTTTCAAGATCACGTGCAGAGAGAGCGAATGAAAGAATTTCCGTTCCGCGGAGCATACATTCTCTCACAAAATTCTGAGCCAGATAAAAAGGAGCACGTTCGCTGTAAGCAGTTTCCAGTTCGGTGAGTACCTCTCCGTATTTCGCTTTACGGTCAGCATTTTCGTTGACCCATTCGGAGAACTGCTCTTCCAGCTTTTGTTTTTTAGCAATAACATTCAGGTTTTTCAGTCCCCGGTTCATGCCAATACTGTTTTTCCAGTAGTTGGAACTGCGTGAGTATTTCGAAGCATATTGGAGTCGGATTTTTTCACTGCTGTTCATGGCTTCCTGCCAGATTTCCTGCTTTACCCCTCTGGGATTGATCAGCGAGTAGTTGAAAATATTCATACGCTCATCAATGCCCCAGGATGTGAGATACCGTTCCGTGCTTCCGGGAAATCCCAAAGTCATGGCAAAATCGTCCTTTTCATAACCTTTAAGAGATATGGGTAAGTGATGTGCGGGTTTCAGGGGCTTATTTTCAGGAGAATATTCAGCCGGATTCCCTTCTGCATCAGCATAAACCCGGAACATGGAAAAGTCGCCTGTGTGACGGGGCCACATCCAGTTGTCGGTGTCGTGACCAAATTTTCCGATGGATGAAGGTGGTGCACCAACGAAACGGACATCATTGAATACTTCGTAAACAATAAGGTAATATTGGTTGCCGCCGTAAAAATCGCGTACCAATGTACGATAATGCGTGTCGCCTTTTACGCTGTCTGCAATATGCTTTGAAATGCTGTCAACGGCAGCCATGCGTTGTACTTCTGACATTTCATCTGTCAAGCCCGCTTCAATTTTTTCGGTAACATCTTCCATGCGTTTCATGAAAGTGACTGATAAGCCGGGAGCCGGAATCTCCTCTTCGAGACTCTTTGCCCAGAATCCGTCCTCCAGGTAGTTGTCTTCAACTGAGCTCAACTCCTGGATGGTTCCATAGCCGCAATGGTGATTGGTCAGAATCAACCCCTGATCGGAGATGAGTTCTCCGGTACATCCGCCACCAAAAATAACGATGGCATCTTTCAGACTTGACTGATTGACAGAGTAAATTTCTTCTGCAGAGAGCTTCAGCCCTTTCTCCTGCATCTTTTCGATATTCAGTTTCTTGATTAGTGGCAACAGCCACATTCCTTCATCAGCTTTTAGTGTCCCTGCAAATCCAATAACAAGAGCCACCAATACCGCGGTCATTCTTTTCATTTTCGCGTTTTTTTGGTTTTACAACCGCGATTCCGATAGGTGCGGTTGCTATAATTACGGTTTATTTAATTATTATCTGACTGTAAAGATAATAATCTCTGTTCAAATAGTTGGGCTCGTTATTGAATCGCTTCATTGAAGATACAAAAAAACCGCTGCATCCTCGGGGAGACAGCGGTTGGTGAATTCTTTGTCTGAATGTTAGAAATAGACCGAGATACCTCCGTCTAACACAAAGCCTTTGGCGATCATTTCAATCCCAATGTCCGGATTTATATTGTCAGATTCCGGCTTTGCTGAGATTCTTGAATATCCCATTCCCAGATCAAGAGACAGATGTTCATTCATGAAAAATGCGATTCCGGCACCCATTGCCCATCCATTCATATCCAATTTAAAATCATTGGTTGTACTCCCTTCTTTTTGCTCTGTTTTGGATGTTCCAAACATGTATTCTCCAAAAATATAAGGTTTGATGTTGGAGGAGCCGAAATAATATACCAGACTTGGACCTATCATAAAAGAGGATTCTTTTTCTTCGGAATCTTCATAATCATACTTTAATGTTTCATAATCTATGGATATTCCAACCGCCAAACCGTCATAAATAAAATATGCAACTGAAGATTTGAAATTAAATCCACTTTGGTCATATTCCTCACTAATGGACTCTGTATCGCGGAAGAAATCGTAATATGATATTTTCCGCTCGTTCAGTAAGGAAGAATAGGACAATTCTGATGAGCCGGAAATCATTATTTTTCCCATGGATGTAGCGGCTGAATAATCTGCGGGTCTGGTTGACTTTTGGTGAGATGAACTAAATCCCTCCTCTTTTGACATCTTGTCTATTTCCGACATTTCATAAACAAAGATGCTTCCGTCAGCAGTGGCAATTTTAATATGCTTGTCGGGGATTATTTCCGTAACATTTCCTTTAATAATACTTCCGTTTTTTAGATGTACAACATCCCGGAAATTGTTTTGAGAAAATGAAGCGATGGTCAATCCGAGAAGAATCAGGGCTAAAAATAAAGTTTTCATGCTGCAGTTGGTTTAAAGGTTTTATAAAGTTATGACTTGAAGTTTTTTTAATGTTGTCGTAAATTACACCGCAATTGGCGTTGAGATTATTGTTAAAATCTGTAAGTTACCGGCCTTCTTCGGGGGCCGGTGTTTTTATTCTCCCGGGGACTTCAACAATGTTTGGGTGATGGCAGTATTAAATTCCAATATGTTTTTCCGGTTTTTCTGTATAGCCAGCAATTCGGCTCTGTGTTGACCTCCTGAATGGAATTTTTGAAGCAGGGTAACCCCAACCACATATCCTGTAAAGTAGTAACCTGAATAGACCTGCCATGCGCCAAAACCCAGTGCCGATGCATTTAATAGAAAGCTGATGCCTCCTTCGAATACTTTTCCGGTATAAACCTGTCCAAGTCCCGGGAGCAGGGACAAATGCCTGGCTTTCTCAGGATCTTTGTATCTTGGCGCGTCTTCGTATTTTTTTAAGGCTTTGGCGTATAATGCTGACTGTGGTTTGGGAGATTGTTGCTTCAATTGAACAAGGGTTTTCTCTGCTTCGTGGAACTGGAAAAGCTGGTTGTGACAAAGTGCCTTGAGTGTGAGGAGGCTTTCCGTGGCAGGGTTGTCTTCAGAAAGCATTATTACACAGTTTTCCAAAGTGTTTAAAGCGTCCTGATAATCTTCAGTCATGTATTGCGCCAGAGCGAGTTCGTAAGCACGCATGGTGAAAAGAGTGTCTTCAGGGTTTCTGATAACTCCAATGCGGTTGAGTTCTGTTTGCACATCGGGGAAACGGGCCATGGATTTATGAATCATGGCTTTTTTGAAAATGGCTTTTTGCCTGACAGATTGATCGGAAGTGGTAAATACCACCCGTTCCATTTCCACCAGTCCACCAGTGAGATTTCCTGAATTTAACAGGCTGTCGGCTTTATTCCAATAAGCATTTTCGGTAACTTGTGCGTTAGTCGAAGATATTGCGAAGAGGAATATGAAGATTAAAAAGAATTTGTCTGTTGATAAGTTCATTGTTTTCGTCGTTTGCAATTTTTGCTGAAAATGCTGCACCATAGATGTTTCCTACGTAAAAGAGGGTGAAGGCAGAGCCAAAAAATATGGTCTCAAATTTTTCAGGTCCCCGCTTATGGTAATTTTCCAACGCAACCACGGCAAGTCCGGAGGTCATCAACAGGGCGGCAATCCCTTGTCCTGTCTTTCCTGCATAGATTTGTCCCGATCCGGGGATGATGCCCGAAAAAATTCCTGCCAGTATTGGGGACTTGGATTTATTGTTCTCTATTGAGTTCGTCAGATCATTGAAAAAAGCTAACTCCCTGGCAAAACCGTAATAATCCTGCGGCAGTTGACCGGCAGTTAACTGGTAAGCCTCAAGATCCCTGTTGAGCAGGTGAATGCCTGAATGCAGGAAGATAGAGAAGTTTTGCTCAGTCTCATTGCGGGTTTGAAATTTATCCAGCGCAGCTATGGCTTGTTCATACTTTCCGAGGTGAATGAGATTGTAACTCCCAAAAAGTTGTGACTTTGCATAAAATGCCGACCCTGAACTTACCTTTTGTAGGGTTTCGCTTGAAGAAAGAAGTTGCTTGAGGTTGTATTTTGCCCAGCCGTTGAAATAAAGGGCAGAGTCGGATTGAGGCTTCGTCAGCTTCAATTTTAACAGTTGGTTGCTTTCATAGACAGCTTCTTCATACAAACCTTGTGTTATGAGGTAGTCGGAAAAGAGAATTCTTTCGGAATTGCTTTGTGCCGGGGCAATAATTCCCGTAAAGAGCGTGAGGATTATATAAAAAAGGAATCGCATCAATGAAAATGTTCTGAATGATTGCAGGTCTTGAACTGATATTTGGACCAACTATCTGATGAGTGTCTGGTTTCGGGATTGATGGTAAGCGGATGCAGCGATGTTTGTGCTATTCTGTTGCACCTGCTGAGTCGGTCGGCCGTGAGAAATACTCCTTTGATCAAACCGTAATGGGAGATAACATCTTTGCTGAAATTAGAGCAGGATGGTTCGTAAAGACAATCGGCGGAAAAATGTTTGGAAAGTGATGTCTGATAAAAATACAACAGCCCCCCAAAAGTTAGTTTTATGGGATTGATCTTGTCGATAAACGGATCCTCTTTGGTTATCAGAAATGATCTTTTTCTATTTTCGGATTGATGTATTTGTTCCAAGTCTTCCTGCTCCGAATTGTTGATTCGCATCAAATCGTGCTGCAGGGTGCTTATATCCTGTGCATATACTCCGGTAAAAATCGGGAAGAATGCCAGGAAAAGAAACCATTTAGAAATCGACTTTCTTTGCATCTTCCGGAATTTTAAAATCAAACAATCTATCATCGGCCTCAAAGCCTGTTTTAATATTGGAAAAAGTGGTGCGCCTGATGGTACTGTCATTGTCTGCTGTGTAACTTATCTCGGTAATTTTTTGTGGCAACAGGAATTGCGGCCCTATGTAATAATCATAATAGTAAATCTTTCTTTTTACTGCTCCTTTGTTGTCAAAGTATTGCGCATAGATGGGGGTAAAGTTTTCCGAAACAAGCTCAACGCTGCTGATGGCTTGCATTCCCGGGGGTGCCTGCCATGTAGTTATAATGTAATTGTCTTCCCGACGTGTGTCGATTTGTGTAAATCCCTCATGCTTCAGGCCCATATCCTGGGTCAGGTTGTTGACAAAAAAGTAAAGCAACTCTGTTTTACTGGAATAATGGCTGTTTTGCATAAAAGAGACCGTGTTTTCGTCGGGAAGAAAGATGGTAGTTTCTCCTTTTGCATTGATGGTTTTGTAGAATTCGGTAGGGGAAAGGTAGTGGGTAATGATTTTGCCGGTTTGCCCATCATAAAAAGAAGAGGCTTGTGCGGTAAACAGGTTTCCTTTCTGATAATTTTGGTAAAGAGCATCTACACTAACCTGTCCGGTGTAGGTTTGTGCAGAAGTATTGATGACTGTTGCGGAGTATAGCATTAACAACAGCAAAACAGGCTTGTGAAAATAATATCTTTTACCGAAAACTGTATTCATAATGTTAAATAGGAAATTGGAACTACAAAAACAGGCCTGTCGGAACGACAGACCTGTTTGTTTTTTTTTCTTAAATGGTTTTTTATTACCACATAAAGAATTTCGGATTATCAACATAAGCGCTGATGTCGTCCCAGTTGACTGCCAAAACAATAAGGTCAATCAAAGGCATCAGGCCGAAGATACCACCACAGGTAAGGATGTATCCAATTCCTGTCATGACTTTGGTTCCAAGATAGAAGCGGTGAATACCGAAACCTCCCAGGAAGAAGTCAAGCAAAATGGCAATCAAAGGGTCTTTTCCGCCGCTGGCTGAAGCAATAGCCATGGCAGGAGCAGATTCGGCTACATCAGCAACCATACTGAAAGTAGTGGCAGTAGCTGTAGCAAAAAGATTTTCAATCTGGGCATCGTCAATAGTGTAAGATGCACTGGCGTTTGTAGTAAACGCAGAAATACCCAATACGAGGGTCAGAACGATTAAAAGTTTCTTCATAATAAATATGATTTTGATTAAGACTAAACGCAAAAGTAGTTATTAGTTTCCAATTTGAAACCTGAGACTATGGGGAAAGGTTAATTTATATTGGTTATTGGTAATGAGTCGATATGTTCGGTTAGGGGGGTTGTAAGTTGATTTTCAGGGGTAATTAGGCATCGTGGGTTAATGGGTTGTTAACTGACCTCCCCCTCTCGAGTTGTTAAAATGTGTTTTTTGTCAATGAATGTAGTCTGCTTGTCTCTATAAATGGGCTGTTTGTCATAATATACAGAAATTTAATATGTATTTTTAATTCATTGAGAGCGATTTACCCCCACTGAATACTAATTTGCTGCTCCGTCAATTTAAAAGATAGCCGGTGAATGGGCGTTACTCCATGAATTTCGATCCCTGCGCGATGTGCTTTGGTAGGATAGCCTTTGTTTTTATCCCAGGCATAAAAAGGATACTTTTCATGTAGCTTCAGCATAAATTCATCTCGATGTGTCTTTGCTAAAATACTGGCTGCTGCTATGCAACGGTAAATGCTGTCGCCCTTCACAATGCACTTGTGCGGGATATTATTGTAATTGTGAAACCGGTTGCCATCGATGAGCAACGATTTTGGGGTCGGAGTTAATTGATCAATGGCCAGATGCATAGCCCGGATGGATGCATTCAGGATGTTGATTTGGTCAATTTCCTCGTTATGCACCATGGCTACGGCCCAGGCCAGTGCTTCATCTTCAATAATCTGTCTTAGGACATCCCGCTTTTTCTCAGAAATTTGTTTGGAGTCGTTCAGCAGCGGGTGATTAAAATCTTCGGGCAGAATTACGGCGGCAGCTGTCACCGGTCCGGCCAGACAACCTCGCCCGGCTTCATCACAACCCGCGACTAACGCTCCTTCGGCAGGTAGCAACCCTTTTCCATTGGTTGGTGTTTTTCTCTTTATTTTTGTTTCCTTTTTCCTGCCAGCCATTTTCCTTAATATATTGTTTTATCCTCCCCCCTTTGGGGAGAGATAGAGGGGGCCATTAGTACCGGTCTTTATAAATCACCTCCATTACTGTTTGTCCCACCGCTTTTAGCGTGTTTCGATCAATGTTCTCCATAGTATCGTTGTGTGTATGCCAATAGCTGCCGAAAGAAGTGTTGGTGGAGGGATCGTACTGGATGATGTTTACTGCAGGTATTCCGGTGTGTTTGTTAACATAGATATGGTCGTCGGTGATGTATCCACCCTGCTGAAAAATAAAATAGCTGCCATAACCGATAGATGCTGCAGTGTCCCAGATGTGATTGACCAGCTTCGGAGCAAACCGGATCGAGGCCTGTTCCTGATAGAAACGGGCATTTTTGGCTCCTACCATATCCAGCAGGATGCCATATTGGGCATAATAATTCTTTTTGTGCGGGTTTTTACCCCAGTATTGGCTTCCCAGGCACCAGGTGTCTGGTTTGTATTCCACGTTGAGGTGATCGGGAGTACCGTAATCTTCGGCATCGAAAAAGATGATGTCGATGCCGGGATGTGTGGGGTTGTCTTTCAGATGCCTTGCAATCTCCATCAGTACGCCCACTCCGCTGGCTCCGTCATTGGCTCCGTCGATGGGCTGATTTCGTTTGGCCGGGTCGGGGTCATGGTCGGCAAAAGGACGTGTGTCCCAATGGGCAAACAGCAGAATGCGGTTGTTTTTTTCGGGCTGAAACTGTGCAATAATGTTTTTGATGTTTAAGATGCTGTTGTCGAAAGCAGTGACTTTGCCTTCCTGCACAATCACATCGGCCCCCATACTTTCCATTTTTGCTGTCAGCCATTTTGCTGTTTCTTCGTGTTCAGGTGTGTTGGGGACCCTTGGCCCAAAATCCACCTGTTTTTGAACATAGCTGTAGGCTGAGTCGGCATTGAAATCCGGTGTCTGAAGTTTCGGCAGTGTTTTGTCTTCTTTGGAAGAGGATTTCTTTGATCCGGTGTTGTTGCACCCTGAGCCCAGAGATATTAATGCCACCACTGATAATAGCAATGGTAATTTTATAAATTGGGTGATTTGGTTTTGCATTTGATTCAAATTTTATTGAAATTATCTGGTTGTGTGCTTGTAATATGCAGATGGTCTGCTGCTTAATCGGACCGAAAACATAAGGGATGGCAAAAGGAGCCACTCATTATGCTGGGGATGGCACGGCAGGGTATAGTGTTTTTTTGTCAACTGTTTTATTCTTCAGTATTTATTTTTTTTGAATATTAGGGTGATATCGTTTAAAATCAGGGTTTCCTCTTTTGTAACTCTTTTTCAATGAATAAATCATATAATTCATTTGTCGAAATTATTCTGAAATATTTTTTCTTTTTTAATCCCATACTTTCTTTTTTATCGCCAGTCCACAACTTTGAACTAAGGTGGTTTGTCAAAGCAACAAACAAGATATCATTTTCATCGATATCTCTTGTTAATTTCGTGGCTCTCTCCAGATCTTGATCGGAAATCAAGATTTCATCAACGAATTTTATTCTTGAAGTAATATGAGAGAAGGAAGATTCAAACTGAGTTTCCGTTAATCCCGAAATTGAGAGTAGTTTGTGTTTGTGATTAAGAATCTCTTTTTTAAGAAGATTTATGCTGAAAAAAGAAAAATAGTTTGACCCGTTTATGATTAATTGGGCAATTTTCCCTTGAGAATTAAGGATGGCACTAAAGACAATATTTGAGTCAATGACTATTTTCATTGTTTATTCCGTTGAGCTTTGAATTTAGTCCATATTTTTTCATTAACGGATTGGGCCAACTCATCAACTTCTTTTGGAGTAGCTTTTGAATTTGCTGTTTTTTCTTTATAATCCAGATAATCCAGCATATTTTGGAGTTCTGTAATGTCCATATTTGCCGGTAATCTTATCAATATCTCGTTTTTAGTTCTTTCGAGTATCATATAAATCCTTTTTTCTTAAATATACAAAATTCACCCGGGGTTGTATGTGTTTTTCTTTGGTAGAAATTTTCTGATTTTAAAAACTTACAATTCCGGGGTGTATTCTCAGATTATTAAAGGTTTTGTTTTTAGTGAATGTCAATAATTTGTGAATCCACAATAGCTTTTAATATCCGGCATTAACCTCAATTCTTAATCTCCCACAAAAGTCCCCCTTGGGGGGATTTAGGGGGCTCCCGGTTTTTATTTTACTTCCCATTCAGCCCCGTCTTTGCCGTCCCGCACTTCGATGCCCAGATCCTTGAGACCGTCACGAATGCGGTCGGAGGTGTCAAAGTCTTTGGCTTTTTTTGCTTGTTGACGAACATTTAGGAGGAGTTCCATTACGCCGTTCAGTACCTGAGAATCTCCGGTTTCGGCTGTTGCCCCCTGTGTGAGTCCTAAGATATCTTCCGCAAAAAGATGCATGAGTTGTCTGAAAGTCTCCAAATCTTCCGAAGTAAAGGACTCTTTTCCTGCCAAAGCACTGTTGATGGCTTTTACGCCTTCAAAGAGGTGGGAAATTAGGATAGGGCTGTTCAGGTCATCATTCATTGCACTGTAGCACTTATCGCTGAATTTACTAAGGTCGAAAGTGGTTTTGTCGCCCGCTTTGATTTTGTCCATTTGCCGGAGGGCCTCCATCAGGCGTTCCATGCCTTTCTCTGCAGCCTGCAGTGCTTCGTTTGAGAAATCGACTGTGCTTCGGTAATGAGCTTGCAGAATAAAGAAGCGAATGGTCATGGGCGACCATGCTTTATCGAGCATTTTATGGTTGCCGGTAAAAAATTCTTCAAGGGTAATAAAATTGCCCAGCGATTTGCCCATCTTCTGTCCGTTGATGGTAATCATATTGTTGTGCATCCAATAGCGTGCAGGTGTTTTCCCGTTGGCTGCCACCGATTGCGCAATTTCACATTCATGATGCGGGAACAGCAGATCCATACCACCTCCGTGGATGTCGAATTGTTCGCCCAAATATTTGGCACTCATGGCCGAGCATTCCAGATGCCAGCCGGGGAATCCGTCGCTGTAGGGTGATGGCCAGCGCATAATGTGGGTGGGAGTGGCTTTTTTCCAGAGGGCAAAGTCGAAGCTGTTGCGTTTCTCTGATTGTCCTTCCAGTTCGCGTGTGGTGCTTAGTAAATCGTCGAGTACGCGCCCCGACAGGATTCCGTATTTGTGATCCTTATCGTATTTTTGAACATCGAAATAGACCGAGCCGTTTTTCTCGTAGGCATACCCTTTGTCAAGAATTTCCCTGACAATCTCCAGTTGCTCAATGATATGTCCGGACGCCCGTGGTTCAATGCTGGGTGGTTTTACATTTAGGGCTTCCATGAATTTGTGGTAACGATCGGTGTAGTACTGCACCACTTCCATGGGCTCAACCTCTTCCAGACGCGCTTTCTGAGCGATTTTGTCCTCGCCTTCGTCGGCATCGTTTTCCAGATGGCCTACATCGGTGATGTTGCGTACGTAGCGCACTTTATATCTCAAATGTGACAGGTAGCGGAAAAGAATGTCGAAAGTGATGGCCGGTCGGGCGTGTCCCAGGTGTGGGTCGCCATAAACGGTGGGGCCGCATACGTATAGTCCCACATGTGGGGGTTTAATGGGATTGAATAATTCTTTTTTTCGCGACAGCGTATTGTAAAGCGTCAGATTGTTTTCCATGATAGTCGTCTGCTTGAGATGTGTTAATTTCAGACGGCTAAGTTAAGAAAAATATCAGGAGTGTTGAATGTTTGAAGCGTTGTTGGCTACTTCACATATTTCCCGTTTTCCACAATTCTGGTTTCGATAAGGCTGTCGCGGTTGTTGTAAATAAAATGTTTCCCATCTTGCAGAATACCGTCCCTGAAATACCCCTCCTTAATGGTAAGGCCGTCCATTGATTGAAGGGTGTAGTGTCCGGTGCCGTAGAATGGAAGAATCTTTCGGTCGGGGTCTTCATCGGTGTTTTCCGGTCTGGAGGTTACGACGGTGCTTTTGTTGAATCCTTCGTCGGTGTATTCGCGTTTTTCAAGGAGTTGCCCCTGGTCGTTAAAGACAGAAACCTCACCATTTGCTTTTCCGTTTTTCCACTCACCTGAATATTGTACCTCTCCGTTGGCATGAAAATATTTCTGTTCCCCGGTTCGTTTCCCTGCATCATTGTAATTCCATTCATAGAATTTTTGTCCATTGGCATGGTACAATGTGTATTCTCCTTTCCAGTGGTCAATGTCCCAATAGCCTTCTTCCCATATTTGACCGTCGCGGTAGAAAAATCTTGCAGGGCCTTTGGCCATTCCATTTTCGTAGGTGATTTCGTGTTTCAGACTTCCTGTTTTGTAAAACGATTTCCAAAGTCCCGTTCGTTGTCCATCAGCGTAGGTTCCCGATTCCTTCAGTTCACCACTGTCGTAATATAATTCCCACAGACCGGTTCGGTGGTTGTTTTCATTTGTCTGGTTTGGTGCAGTCTTTACTCCCTGGCTTCCGACTGTTGATGGAAGTGAGAATATCAGGAATAATATGATAACGATGGTTTGCTTCATTTCCTAAATGATAAACTTGTTGGAAATCAGTGATGAAATAGGTTCTGGTTGTTCTTATTTTATCGTAAAAGTGATATGAAAGGTTTCAAAAGATTATTCTGCGTGAAAAATCGTATAGAGGTTTTTACGTTCAAAGACGCTTTTAGTTTTGTTGAAGTTGGAATATTATTGTGAAAATTTTCCGAATGATTTTGCTGCTTTTTTTGTCAATACGGTTAAAAGAAAAAATATGAGAATAATGAAGTATTTGAGAGTTTTGTTTTTGCTTGGTGTTTTTTTCCAGATGCCGCTGGCTGTAATCGGACAAATGAAAGTTGATGTGGAGTATCGACCGCGTTTTGAGTATAGAGATGGTTACAAGGAATTGTTGCCTGATGATGCTTCGCCATCGATACTTGCTTCGCAGCGATTCCGGATGTCTGTCAGTTATACGGCTGATGGAATAAGACTTAAGATTATACCTCAGGATATACGTACCTGGGGCGACGAACAAATTTCCAGTTCTACGGGAGTTTTTGGTGACGAGGCATCTTTTGATTTATTTGAAGGTTATGCCGAATTAAGGGTGTGGGATAAAAGCTGGATATCTGTGGGCCGTCAGCAACTTTCGTATGACAATCAGCGGTTGTTGTCGGGGCGAAATTGGAACCAACACGGGCTTGCTTATGATGCTGTGGTGTTTAAAACCGAAACCGGGGGTTGGAATATTCATGCAGGTTCATCATGGAATTCATTGTCAGCCACTACTTCGGGGAATACTTATCCTTCCGATAGAATTAAGTCTTTGAATTTTTTATGGATAAAAAGGAGTTTTGGGGAAAATCTTGATTTTTCGTTTAATCACATTGCTTCTGGTGTAACTGAAACAGACAGTACAGATGCGATGAATTTCAGGCAAACTTCGGGTATTTATGCTCAGTTTTCTGACGGTACATTATCGGTGAAAGGGAATTTTTATTATCAATATGGTAAAAATCGGAACGGAACAGATGTCGATGCTTTTCTATTGGATGCGGATGCTTCGTTGAAGCTTGGACGTTTCAGTCCGGGACTGGGTTTTAGTTACTTGTCAGGCAATGATAACACTAATTCAAATAACGATAAATTGTTTGATGTGCTTTACGGGGCCCGGCACCGATTTTTCGGTCACATGGATTATTTCCGGAATATGGCTTCACATACCGGAGGAGGAGGTCTGTCAGATTGGTACGGTTATTTGGGATATAAAGTGTCTGACAAAGTTTTTCTGAAAAACACGACTCATTTTTTTAGTCTTGCGGAAACCAATCAAAACACCCCGAAAAGTAAGTCTCTGGGAATGGAAAATGAAGTTGAATTAAAATATAAATTTAATGACTGGGGCTCATTAAAGGCAGGATGGCTCTTTTATGTGCCTACTGATTCTTTTCGTCAGTTGCAGGGTGTGACAAATGAGCGTTTCCCAAATTTCGCATTTGTGGAGTTGACCCTTTCGCCTAATTTGCTTTAAGTAAAAACTTGTGCTGACGGTTATTTGTTTATGGCGAAGAGAGAAAAAGTTACAACTCTTCCAGTCGTTTCATTAACATGTCTTTCTTTCTGACGGCTACCGGGACTTCAGTTCCATCAGTCATCTCCACGTGACACCCGTTTTTACGGTCTATCTTGCTGATTTGGGAGAGGTTGATGAGGTGTGATTGATGGACTCGGAGAAATCCCAGCGGAGTGAGCATTTCCTCTGTGCTTTTCATGGACTGTGAGACGAGCAGTGGTTTTTGGTTGTTTAAGAAAAAGCGGGTGTAATTGTCTGCACTTTCGCAATGAATAATTTCATCGCTATAAATCAGGTGAATGGCATCTGAGGTTTTTAGGGCAATTTTCCGGGGGGATGAGGATATTTTTTGCATATTTTCGAGCAGTACCTCCATCACTTTTTGATTGTCCGGCTTTTGTTGACGGACACGCTCTATGGTTTTTTCAAGTTCGTCGGGGTCAACGGGTTTTAAGAGGTAGTCAATGGCAGCGAATCGAAAAGCTTCCAGCGCATAGTTGTCGTGGGCGGTGAGAAATACCAGGGCGAAGTGATAATTGGGAAGCCTTCGGAGCAAGTCAAATCCGGTTCCGTCTTTCATGTGAATATCCAGAAAAACAAGGTCTGGAACGTGTTGCTCAATGGTTTTTAAACCTGTTTCCACTCCATCGGCCTGGGCTACAACCTCAATGTCGTTTGCAACCATTGTAAGCATACTGGTTACCGTGTTTCTGGCATTTTTTTCGTCGTCAATGATAACTGCTTTCATTATTGGCTAATTTTTTGATTCACTGGTGGAGTAACAGGTAATTGTACGGTTGAAATTACAAGGCGGTTTGCTCTTTTTTGGTTTTTTCTTCATCGATGGCAGGGATTATCAAATAAATCTCTGTTCCGGTATCGGAATCAGACTGGTGAGATAAGTCCTTGATGTTTAAAGAGCAAGGTGTTTTATATTGTTTTTGTAGTTGAATTATTCTTTTATTGGTAATTCCGGTGCTCATGGATTTCCGTTGTGTGGTGGAATCTTTTTTCCCAGCCACGGAGTCATCTATTCCTTTTCCGTTGTCACGGATAGTGATGTGCCAGCTATTGCCTTTCAGGGCAAATACCACCTGAATAGAACCTTTTCTTTCTCCCGTTTCCTTAAGCCCGTGTTCAACGGCATTTTCCACAAATGGCTGAACCATCATGGTCGGCAACCCCGGCATTTGTTCGCTCATAGGAGGTATCACTTCTATGGAATAATTGAAAGCATTGTTATACCTCAGGCGTTGCAGTTCCAGATAATGTTTCAGGGCTTCGGTTTCATCTTTGATGGATGTAACAGTTGATGTCATATTGTTAAGGTAGAGTCGCATCAGTTTAGCGAACTTGGCCAGGAAACTTCCGGCCTCCTGGGGTTGGTTTTGAAAAATGAATGCCTGGATAGCAGAAAGAGCGTTAAATAAGAAATGAGGATTCATCTGCGAAAGAAGCAGATTGTGTTTGAGGATGAGGTTGTTCTTCAGGAGGTTAAGGTGATTGATGCGGTGCCTCCACCAAAGAATCAGAGTGGTTGCTAAAAACAGGATGATGAGCGTGATGAACCAACCGGCTCGCCAGAATGGGGGGCGAATGGAAAAAGAAAGTTTCGCAGGGACGCTGTTTCCGAACGGGTTGATTTTTTGTACAATAAAAGTATAGCTGCCGGGAGGTAGCATTTTGTAGCTGACAGAGGTTTGGTTAGTGATGACCCAATCCCGGTCAATTCCGCTCAGCCGGTATCGATAGTTGTCGTGTGAGGGTGGGTATCGCATATCAGAAAAGAAAAACTCAGGAAAATTTTCGTTGTGTTTTAACTGGATGTTGTTTTTGGATGTATATAAATGAAGGGGCTTCCCCATTATTCTGAATTCAGTTATTAGGGTGAGTTGCTTCTCATCAACAGGACTGAATAGTTCTGGGTTGAACCTCAGGAAACCGTACGTGGTCCCAATGAAAATTTCATTGTTGGTGGTTCTCAACGCTGCACGGGTAAATGAGGGTGCTTTCATGCCCAGGTAGGGGGTGAGATCGAACCATCGGTTGCTGTCAGGCTCAAAAATATTTATGTGATGACTGGTTACAATTAGAATCCGTCCCAGGTGATCTTCTGTAAGAGATAATATATTTTCGTTTGGTAGCTGTTCTGATATTTTTGGAATTTCAAAAACTTCTTCATCAGGATTGAAAATATTCAGAGAATCGCCTCCTGCATAAATAGTGCCCGCTGATGTTTCAAGGAAAGCCAACGTTTCACGGCCATGAAATTCCTGTCCGGGATAGAAATGAGTTATTTGCAGAGTCTGTCGGTCTATCCGGTTGATCCCTTTGTTGGTGGTTCCTGCCCAAATATCTCCTTTGGAATCCTTTTGTGCAAAAGTGGTCAGGTGTGATGAGAGTTTGTCATTAGGTGCGCGGTTAAAGTAAGTGATTTTGTGGCTTTTTGTATCAAGGGCTGTCAGTCCATGGTCGCTGGCAATAAACAGTTGTTTGGACAGGAGGGTGGTGTGATTAATGCGGTATTCAGAAAAAGAGGTTATGGTACTGAATTTCCGGGAGGAGGTATCGAAAAAGAAAAGCCCGCGATCGGTACTTATCCAGAAACCTGGTTTTTCAGTACATCGGCAAATGTTTCGTACCGCATCGTTTTTTAATCCGGAGGAATAAGCATTGTCCGTGTTGTAAATTTCAGGTTGACCATCACCCGGAATATAACCGATACCGCAGTCGAAGGCTATCAGAAATGAATTTTCATGACCATGAATGATTTGTTGAATGGGTTTTTCCCATCGGTTAATTAATTCAAAATCAGGCGACAGGGGGAGTTTCTTTCCGGATTTTGAGTCTATTGCTTCAATGCCAGACTTTGAGGTAATCAGTAATTTGTTATCCTCCAATAATAAGAGGTCTGTGATGAGGGATGGGGGCGTGACAAGGTTCTTTGCCGGCAATTGTTTTTGAATTTTTCGGGTCAGACCATCAAATGCAAATAATCCTTCGGAAGAGAGCAAAACTAATTGTTGCTCGTATTGGGCGGCCATTAGAAAAGTTCTTGAGTCCGATGTGGAGAATTGACCGTTTCGATGGTCGTAAATACCCACTCCATTATCGGTCAGAAAAAGAGTTAAACTCTGATGGTGAACCATTTCATTTAAGTTGGTGAAATCGGGTAGGTTTACGGAATTGATTTTATGAAATTGGTTACTTGCCCGATGAAAAGACGATCTCCAAGCTTGCCATTTGGAGGATTCGGGATGAAACGACCGAATGATGTTACCATTCTGATAAACCCACAGAATACTGTCCGCAGCCAGGATTTTTTGCAGGTTTGCATCGGAGGGATGATATTGGGGGGAGAAGTTGTGTGGGAGCCATCGTTTTTCTTTTTTATGAAATAGCCTGATGCCGTTGGCCCCCCAAAAACCTGTTACCAGAGTATCCTTGCCCCATGATTCAAAACCCACATACCAGTCTTGTTTTCGGGATGCTGAATCCAGGGCAAAATGTTGAAAACGTTCCGTTTTCGGGTCAAAACGGTTGAATCCGATTCCTCTCCACAGCCCGGTCCAGATGATTCCGTCTTCGTCGGTATGAAGAGCTGAAACCTGGTTGGAACTGATGGTTGTTTCTCCTGTGAGATCTTTTTTGAAGAATTTAAAGTTCTCTGTTTTTGGATCGAAACGATTAAGGCCACCGCCTCGTGAAGCAATCCAGATATTCCCGTTTTTGTCTTCCCGGATGTCTGAAACATGGTTGTGACTGAGAGAATTGGTTAATTCAGGAAGGTGGCGGTAATGATGAATGAGGTTTTGTGTCGGGTTCAGGATGCTGATTCCTCTGTCGGTGCCAATCCAGAGATTCCCTTCCAGGTCGGTCATTACACAATTCAGGTGGTCATGGATAAGTGAAGAGGGGTCGTTTTCGGAAGGTAAAAAGAGAGTGGTTTTTTCAGCTTGTTTGTTGATTTGGGCCAGGCCATTTCCGGTGGCCACCCATAGTATTCCGGGCTTCGATTCAGTCATTTGAAAGGATGAGGTACTTAATTGTTTGTTGAAGATGTCGGATTCACGGTTGTACTGATACAAGCCGTCAAGTCCACCAACCCAGAAGTCTCCTTGGCTGTCCTCGAAGAAAAATGCCACATCGCGGTCTCGTTTTTTGGCAGTATTTTCAGGGTCAGTTTCAATGGCGGTAATCGACTCCTTCTGCATTTTCAGCGGGCCCATGTTTCGGCCGCCAATCCACAGCGTTCCTTTTGAGTCCTTGAGCAAAGCATGATAATCGTAGTAAGGTTGAGTCGGCGCTGCATGCGACCAGGTACGCGCCCTGAAGGTTTGGGTGTTGAGCAGGTGAAGTGTGCCGTTAAAAGTTTCCACCCAGATGTGGTCTTTGTCAGCATTGGCAAGTGCCCTGATGTGCTTGTCCAACAGCCCGAAGCCGTCTTCGTAAAGAGTCGGAATTCGTTCGAAATTGGCGGTTCGGGTGTTAAAAAGGGCCAGCCCGTTTTGGGTGGCGACGAATATCTGTTGGTCGGGGGTTATAAGAATATCATAGATGTGGTCGGAAGGTAGAGAGGTGCTGTCGCCGGTGACGTGCAAAAATGAAAGAAACCGGGTGCCATCGTATCGTGCCAGGCCTTCGCGTGTTCCAATCCACAAATAACCTGTCGAGTCCTGCTGAATAACGGTGATGTGATTGCCGGGGAGTCCGTCGGCAACTGTCAGATGTCCGAAGCGTGTGTAATGGTCCTGTTCAACAGGGAGGAGTTGGGCGTTTGCAGACGACATCAGCATTGCAAAAAAGAGGAAGTACCACCGTGGGTTCATCATGTTCCGGCTTAGATTGAGGTTTTGAATGAAAAACTGACTTTCATACTATTTAGGGAAAATTTTTCTTGTTCGCAAGATTTTTTCATCCGCCCTGTTTGTTAAAGGCATTATTTCTTCTGTTTTATAGTATTTTTTTGGGGGAATGGTTTCTTTCTTTTGATTATTTGCATTCCTTTTTTGGTTAAACAGATGGAAACTCGGCCATACGAATTTTTGGAAAACAGGTACGAATTCTAAGCTAAATTCTTCGAATCCCACTTATTTTCAACTCCTCCCGCTAGTGAAGCGTATAAACTCCAAAAACGATTTATAAACTCCCAAAAATGATTATGCTATGAGGAAATTTTTACTCTTGGTTTTTGCTTTTTTTATTACAGGATATGCTTCATCACAATCACGAAGTTTGCCTGTGAAGGCCAAAAATCTTAGTGTGATTTATTCAGCGCCGGTTATTGACGCTGGTCAAATACTTAGCGTTCTTGAGGAAGCACCGGCTTCGACCATTGTTGGCTTGGTCACTGCTTTTGATGACGCAGGTGGTGAAGCTCCGGCATTCTCCATTCAGAGCGGTAATGAAGACGGATTTTTTGCCCTTGATGCCGCAACCGGCGAATTGACGCTTGTTAAGGAAGGCTTGAATCGCTACGATTATGAAAGCTTTTCTTTGCTGGTTCGTGCCACCGATCAGAATGATGCACAACTTTTTGCGGAAGAAACGGTGTTGGTTAATGTTGATGAAATTCCATTTTCAGGTGGTGCAGGCACAGAGGCAGATCCTTTCTTGATAAAAACACCTAAAGATCTTGATGAGATCAGGAATTATCTGGGTAGTTCGCATGCGGATAAATATTTTGAACTGGTCAATGATATCGATTTGCAGGAGTATTTGTCGGAAGGGAATCCCGGATATAACGAGGGGGCGTTTTGGGAACCTATCGGGAAGCTCTATAATACTTCTTTTCAGGGTAATCTGAATGGTAATGGCTATACGATATCAAATTTGAGAATTTCCAGAGCCGGTGAGAATTATGTGGGGTTGTTTGGATGTCTTTATTTTTCAACTATTGCCGGGTTGACGATTCATGTTTCGGAAGATGGAAGTGTCGAAGGGAGTCAATTGGTGGGAGGACTGGCAGGACACATAGAAAGCTCTCAGGTAAATGATGTTAATGTTTTCGGGACGATTCAGGGAAATTCTTCTTATGTTGGAGGAATTTGCGGTCAGTCATATGTTGGTACATTTCAGAATGTTACAGCTTTAGTGGTTGTTTCATCTTACGGAATGGATGTTGGTGGATTGATCGGTAATAATTTGAGTGTTTTTGAAAATTGTAGTGTGGTTGGTTCAATAAGCGGGACAAATAATGTGGGTGGTTTGGCTGGCAATAATAACAATAATCCGATGCTAGGCTTGGGTGAAATAATTGGATGTTATGCCAATGTTTCCGTAAATGCAGTGAATGGTAATGCCGGGGGACTGGCTGGTTATAATATAGGGTCTATATCTAATTCTTATAGCAGAGGTTCGATAACTGCTCCTTCTAATGCTGCCGGAGCTGTTGGAGAGAATACTAAAGATGAAGTTGATATGGGGGGCTTTATGGAAACTGTTACCGGTAGTATCACCAACTGTTACTCGGCAACTCTGGTCAACGGTATCGATGCCACCATCGGAGGTTTTGCAGGTGTGAATGATGGCAATATCACCTCCTCCTACTGGGACATCAATGCCAGCGGACAGGAGATTTCTGCCGGTGGAACCGGTCTGAACGGCATAGCTATGCGCGAGGCTGCCTCTTTCGCGGACTGGGACTTTACAAATGTATGGGGAATTGATGCTCTGGAGGAATATGTTTCCTATCCTTATTTGCTCGATAACGAGGAGAATCCGCATCCCGGGGCGATAGGTAAGGTTACCGTAACTTCGTGGCCGACTGCTTCGGATATCGTTTATGGCCAGGTAGTGGGCGAATCTGTTCTTTCGGGAGGAGCAGCCACTCATGAAGGCAGTCCGGTAGCAGGAAATTTCTACTTTATGTTTGTTGCCGATATGAATGAAGTGGGTACAGTGGAAGAAGAGGTGGCATTCATCCCCGATAATGCGGACTCCTATCTGCCTGTGATTGACGGGACGACTTTAGTGAATGTCTTACCGAAGCCTGTGTCCGTGGTAAATGCTGTTGCTCAGGATAAAATTTACGACGGCACCATAGTGGCCGTTGTGAGTGACGCTGTGCTGGAGGACAATGCAGTTGAAGGCGGGGATGATGTAGTGCTGAGTAATCATACATCCGGCACTTTTGCTCAAGCCGGGGCAGGAGACGGAATTTCTGTAACCACCAACATGACACTTACCGGTGCCGATGCCACGAATTATGCTCTTGAGCAGCCTGTTTTGACAGCTTCCATTTCAAAAGCCTCGCTTACAGTGACTGCTGATGACCAAACCCGTCTGTACGGAGAAGTTAATCCTGAACTTACTTTTGGTTATTCCGGGTTTGTGAATGGAGAAGATGCTTCGGTTTTGGCGACTTTGCCTTCAGTTTCTACTCTGGCAGATGCGGGCAGCAATGTTAGTGATTATGCCATCACAGTGGGTGACGGTTCGGATGAAAACTATGACTTCAGCTACGTGGACGGAGTGCTGTCGGTAAATTCCGCACCATTAACAGTTAAAGCAAAAGATGCCACGCGAATAGTGGGAGCGCCCAACCCCGAATTTGAGTTTGAATATACAGGATTTGTAAATGGGGAAGACCAAAGCGTAATTGACTTTTTGCCCGGGGCATCATGTGAAGCCGATGAGTTTTCGGAACCTGGCGATTATCCTATTATTGTATCACCCGGTGATGACGGTAATTATTATTTTATAGTTGACAACAGTGGGGTTTTAACTGTAACAACGGCTACCTCGATACTGCAGGAGTTTAATGGTGAGACAAACGTTTATCCGGTGCCGGCCGATACTTATCTTTTTGTCAGTGGAATCCATATTGTGAGTGTTTCAGATGTGGAAGTGGTTGATATGAGCGGACGAACAATAAAAACACCTTATTCAGAGACCGATACCGGCAGTTTAAGGGTTGATGTGTCCTCCCTGAAAAGTGGTATTTATTTTCTGAAGATTAGGATGAATGAAAGAATGATTTTAGAAAAGATTGTTGTTTTATAGGTTGTTTTTTTACAAACTTTAAGGGATGTTCTGTGCCGGGACATCCCTTTTTTTGAATCCATTGAACGATTTTTTCCGTACATACGTTAGATTAATGTGAAAAAATCTAAAAAAACGATGCATGTTCAACCGCATAAAACAACGTTTTGATCCTGAATGGCTCATGGCTGTCAGAGTTTCGGTTACGTTTTTTCTGATAGGAAGTGCCTGGATTTTGTTCAGTGACCGATTGGTGTTTCTGTTTTTTGATCATCCTTCAGAATATACCAATATTCAGTCGTGGAAAGGCGAATTTTTTGTTGTTTCGGTGGCTGTATTGTTGTTGTTTATGATCAAGAACTATCTGCGTCGGAATCAGAAACTTTCTGATTCATTGGCGCAGAGTGAACTGCGATTTAAAAAAGTTATCGATAAGTCTGTTTCCGGAATTTGTATTACTGATCGATATGGCGTTTTTGAATATGTGAACCCGGCTTTTTGTGCAATTTATGGTTATGACGTCCGGGAGTTTCTTGATGGAAAAATCGATATGTTGGTGGATGAAGAGCTAAAATCCACGGTTCTGGAAGTACACGCACAACTGTTTGACCGGAATGAGGGACGTCAGGGAACATGGGCGGTAAGGGATAGGAGCGGAAAATCAAAAACTGTTGTGGTGGATACGGTCCCCATTACCTGGATTAACGGTGAAAAGCGGTTGGTAACATTTGTAAGTGACGTAACTGAACAGATAAAGGCGGAAGAGCAGCTTCGCAGAAGTGAGCAGAGATACCGGAATATGATGGAGCAGCTGGATGTGCCGCTATACATTACCGATAATGATTGTCGCATTGTTTTTGCCAATAAGGCCTTCAGAGACAGTTTTGGGGACATCAAGAATGATACTTTTTGTTACCGTAAGATTATGGGCGCTAATAAGAAGTGCCAGTGGTGTAAAGAGGTGACCGATTTGAAGATGGGTGAGAAGTTTGAGTCAGAATATTTCAGGGAGTCGGATGGCCGCATTTTTCAGACCATCATGGTGCCTGTGGAGTTTGAACCCGGAGTGATGCGGAAGATGGTGGTACTTCGAGATCTGACAGAGATTCTTCAGGATAAAAAAAGAGCCGAGGAAAGTGATCGTCTGAAGACAGCTTTTTTGGCCAATATGAGTCACGAAGTACGTACACCCCTGAATGCCATCCTGGGGTTTTCGACCATCCTAAATGACGACACCCTGCCAAAAGATGAAAAAGGCCGGTTTGTGGACCTGATTCATCAAAGCGGGTTGCAATTGTTGAATATTATTGACGATATTGTGGATGTGGCCCGCATAGAGCAGGGTGATTTGCGCATTTCCACTATGCCGGCCGATGTAAATGTTTTGTTGTCGGAAGTGATGGATGTAATGCGGCTTGAATTGGTTGACGGAGGAAAGCCTGAGGTGAGGCTGCTCCTGGACAATCATCTTCCGGCAGGTTTTTCGGTCAAAACAGACCCGTTGCGGCTAAAACAGGTTCTGATGAATCTTATGAACAACGGAATAAAATTCACCAAAAAAGGTGTTGTGAAGCTGGAAGCATTTCACAATGATAAAGAAGTTATTTTCAATGTGGAAGATACGGGAATCGGAATTCCGAAGGAAAAAATACCCATTATTTTTGAACGATTCCGGCAGGTTGATGAATCTTCGACCCGTGTGGCCGGGGGCAACGGACTGGGATTGTTCATCAGTAAAAATCTGGTGGAGGGGATGGGTGGAAATTTAAAAGTACGTTCCTCCATTGGCAATGGGAGTATTTTCTCGGTTGCACTGCCCTTAAACAAAGTTGATTGACCCGGCTGTCTTCATTTTTTGTATCTGGTCTTTTTTTTCCCGTATCTTGTTGGTGTTGTTGTTTGTTGAAACAAATAACTGTTTTGAACGTAGAGTGACTTTTATTTAGAGTCCGTCTAAAGAATAAGCAAATTTGTTTTTAATCATGTGTCTGGTCAGAAAGTGCCAATTGTAAGGCTTGCGAAGCCGCCAAAAGCGCAGTTTACTTGCGTAAATGAGTATTTTGGCGGTAAGCGTAACGCAGCAAGTGGTGCTTTATGGATTGGAACTAAGTGACTACTGAATGTCTGTTTCATCAAAAATATTAATCTTTGGAAATCCCGGACGCGGTGAGGTGTTGCAGGATTATCTGACCGATGATTTTGGTGAGGTAATCATACAATCTGATCTTCGCTATGTTCAAGAGGTTTTAGTTCGTGATTCGTTTGACCTGTTGGTGCTTTACAGTAGCGTAGATAGCACCAGAGCAGATGATTTTCTGCGCTGGATGAATGAAAATGCATTAAAAGTTCCCGTACTGGTGATATGTGAAGAGGGGGATTTTGAACAGGCTACATCCTTGACGAGAGCCGGAGCCGAACAGGTGGTTCAGTGGTCCGACCAGCCGGCATTTTTTCCTTACCTGTCCGAAGTAATCAGAAAAATACAGGCCGAATCCCGGCGTAAGGAGTTGCTGCCGGAGAGTGAGAATCTTTATCGAACATTATTTGAAAACATCCGGGATGCTGTTCTTCTTTTTTATTGGGATGAGGAGTCGGGAATGCCGGAAACAATTATTGAAGCCAATGATGTGGCTTGCAGAAGGCTTGAATATACACGCAAAGAGCTTGCCCGGATGACACCCGGCGATATCGATGTTCCGGGAGCAACGAATTATGAATTGGTGGTTAAAGGGCTTGAAGAAAAGGGTTTTGTTGTTTTTAAAACAGTGCACCGCACCCGCACAGGGAAGGAAATTCCCACAGAGGTCAATGCCCGTTTTTTTAAGTTGGGAGGACGCCGTGCGATTCTTGCCGTAGCCCGTAATATTACCGATCAGCAGAAAGCACTGGAGGACCTCCAAAAAAGTGAAGCCCGGTTTCGGTCCATTATCGAAAGCTGCATCATCGGAATTTGTATAACCGATAAGAATGGTCTTTTTGAATTCGTAAACGAGGAGTATTGTCAGATTTATGGGTACAGCCCGGAAGAGTTAATCGGGAAGCATTTCACAATGGTCGTTCCGGATAATGACAAAGATTATATGTCCGGTCTTCATGATGATTTCCTGTTGAAGGGTAAAGAGATCAAAGGCAACTGGACAGTTGTTGACAAAAAAGGGCGTGAGCATTTTATTATTGCTGATGCGACCCGCATTAGAGATGCTTCGGGAGCCTATAAAAAGGTAACTTTTGTGGAGGATGTAACCACCGAGAAGGAGGCAAAAAGTGCCCTTGAGCAGAGTGAGATGAAGTACCAGACCATGATGGAGAATCTTCAGGATCCGGTAATGATCAGCAACGACAACTATGAAATCGTATATGTTAATCGCACTTTCAGGAAAAGGTTTGGGAATGTAAAGAAAAACAGCAAATGCCATAAAGAAGTTTTCGGACTGAAAGAACCTTGTCCCTGGTGTATGGCTGCCAAAGAGAATATGTCCCGTTTCCGTAAAAGACTGGAACAACGAATTCACAAACGCGATTACCAGATAACCACCGTGCCGGTGGTGTTTAAAGGTGCTTATCAGGCCAAGATGACCATTTTTCGGGATGTGACCAAGGTGGTAAGAGCCCGCAAAAGAGCGGAAGAGAGCGATCGCCTTAAATCTGCTTTCCTGGCCAATATCAGCCATGAAATCCGTACTCCTCTTAATGCTGTAATGGGGTTCTCCGGGCTGTTGAAGGATGAAGACCTTACGCGCGACGAGTCGCTTATGTACATTGATATGATCAATGAGAGCAGCGAACACCTGCTACATGTGATGGATGACATCATTGAGTTCTCATTTATCGATTCCGGACTTGTTGAGGTACATCCTGTGAAGGTTAAAATTCCAAAATTGCTGGATGATTTGCTTCTGGAAGCAGAAGAGTATCAAAAGAAGATGAATAAGACCCAGCTTCAGGTTTCCTTTCGGAATGGGCTGCCTGAAACGTTTAAGCTGGTTACCGATGAATCGAGACTTCGGCAGATTTTGTTGAATTTATTGTCTAATGCGGTGAAGTTTACTGAGCAGGGTGGCATTACCGTTAGTGTCTCTTATACCGATAACCGGTGGGTGTTGTTCTCGGTAAAAGACACCGGTATTGGCATTCCCGCCAGGATGCATAAGGTGATTTTCCGACGGTTCAGGCAGGCGGATGAAGGCCACACCCGAATGTTTGGCGGAAACGGACTGGGGCTGGCTCTCTGTAAACACCTGGCGCACATGCTTGGCGGTCACATTGAACTGAAGTCCAGGCCCGGAAAGGGAAGCGAGTTTCTCCTTTTCCTTCCGGAAAGATTTGACCAATCGCTTGCACGTGCACTCGATGTGAATATGATTGAGTAGCGACATTAATCCGCCAGACTGCTGATTTTTTCGGCCAGGTTTACGTCTTTGTCGGTGATTTCGCCAACATCGTGCGACATCAGCTTTATCTTTACTTTTTTGTATCCGAATATCTCAATGTCCGGATGGTGATCGGCACTTTCTGCAATGGGTACAATCTTATTTACAAACTCTACAGCCTCCACGAAATTGTTTAATTCGAATGTGCGGGCAAGCTGATTGTTTTCAATAATCCACTTTTCAGGTGTCTTCATAATGGTCTCCTTTTTTGGTTAAACAATAGGTTTATATAACTTACAGTCCGGAAGCATAATTGTTTAATCGTTAATCGAAACGTTGATCGAAACGAATGATTTTTGGTTCTCATTTGTCTAACCTGGAGTATTCATAAATTATCTATTGCGATGTTCAACTACCTTCTAAATTCTGGCGTCCTCGATAAAATTGATTTGAAAATAGTTCACTATTCCCTTTGTCAATTTTATCTGCGGCGGCCTGAATGAATTGGTATTTAAACATCTCATAACGAAAACTTATGAATAAACCAGGCTAAAGATTGTTTTTGGATAAAAGTGTTTTTTATTTTGTAAATTGACCCGTCTTCCAGTAGGTGAGGCTTTTCCTTTTTAAGGGAATACTTTAATTGGCTTGGATTTTCCTGAGAGCAGTGTTTATCCATTTCAAAACTATTCTTTAACAGGCCAATGGCCTGAGAGCAATAACCTGGGGCAGCGCCCCGGGGAAATTTTTTTATATTTTACCTGCCTTATGTAAAGAGTAGGTTAACATTGATAAATAAGCTCTGAAAACAGCATTTGCTTAGTTTATGGACAAGCATTAATTAATCAATAACCAATCAACTTCACTTTCTATGATTGAGGCCATAGTACGATTTAGTGTACGAAATAAGCTGATGGTATTTCTTTTTACCGCTACCGTTGCAGCATTTGGAATATTTTCGCTAACGCGGTTGCCCATTGGTGCCACCCCCGACGTAACGAACAACCAGGTGCAGGTCATTACCACCTCCCGGAATCTTTCCACACTGGACGTTGAAAAGTTTCTGACCTATCCGGTCGAGATGGAGATGGCCAATCTTCCCGGAGTTCAGGAGATCAGATCTGTTTCGAAATTTGGGTTGTCGGTGGTAACCATCGTTTTTGATGAAAACCTTGGAACTTACCTTCCCCGGCAGCTTATTGCTGAAAAGATTGAATCCGCCTCCGAAGCGATTCCGGAAGGGTATGGAAAGCCTTTTATGGGGCCCGTATCCACAGGATTAGGGGAAATTTATCAATATACTCTTGAAGTAAAACCTGGATACGAAGAGCGTTATTCACCCATGGAGTTGAGATCCATACAGGATTGGATGGTAAAGCGTCAGTTGTCGGGTATTGATGGGGTTGTAGAGGTGAATACCTGGGGTGGTTTATTGAAACAGTACGAAGTGGCTGTTGATCCTGCGAGGCTAAAAGAGCTTGATGTTACTCTTGATGAGGTTTATCAGGCGGTATCGGAAAACAATAGTGTGGCAGGAGGCAGTTACATCGAACGCAACGGGCAGAGTTATTTTGTGCGGGGCGAAGGGTTGGTGCAGGATTTGGATGATATAAGGAATATTGTGGTTGACAGCAGGGCCGGGTCTCCGGTGTTGGTTCGTCATTTGGCAGAGGTGCAATTTGGAAGAGCCAACAGGTTTGGAGCCATTACAGGCAACGGAGAAGGTGAAAAGGTGATGGGGCAGGTCATGATGCTTAAGGGAGCCAACCCCAAAGCGGTGATTGACCGGGTGAAAGAACGTGTTGCCGAGGTCCAGGAAACATTGCCCGAAGGCGTTTATATCAATCCGTTCCTGGATCGTAGCGAATTGATAGGCCGGACAACCGCAACCATTGCCGAAAACCTGATTCTGGGTGCATTGATCGTGATTTTTGTGGTGGTACTTCTTTTGGGGAGCTGGCGTTCCGGTTTGGTAGTGGCTTCCATTATTCCATTGAGTTTGTTGTTTGCTCTTTCTTTGATGTATCTGACTGGGGTGGATGCCAATCTTATGAGCCTTGGTGCCATAGATTTTGGTATTATTATCGATGGAGCTGTTATTATCGTGGAATATATCTCTTACAAGATTAATGTCAGACGCAAAGGATTGATGGGGCTTTCCGGGGAGGAACGACTTCATGCCAGAGATTCATTGTCCATCGATGGGGCTTCAAAAATGATGAAGTCGGCTGTTTTCGGACAAGTCATTATTATCATTGTATTGGTTCCCATTCTGACACTGAGTGGTGTGGAGGGGAAAATGTTTCGGCCCATGGCCCTGACTTTCAGCTTTGCTCTTCTCGGGGCAATGGTGTTTGGCTTTACTTTCGTTCCGGCCATATCAGCACTCTTTATCAAGGCTTCAAATCGTGAGCGGCGAACCATTTCCGCCCGGCTGATGGATTTTCTGAACAGATTGTATGCACCCACCATTGCCTGGTCTTTGAATCATAAAAAAGCGGTGGTGATTATGGCTGCCATTCTTCTGGGAGGCTCAGGATTTTTGTTCACACGTATGGGGGCTGAATTTGTTCCCACGCTTGATGAAGGAGATTTTGTAATTCAGCCGGTTTTGAAAACCGGAACGAGTCTTGGAGAAACCATTGAAATAATGACCCGCATAGAAAAGATTGTTAAAACATTTCCCGAAACCCGGCAGGTGGTCAGTCGTATCGGTGCTGCCGAAGTGCCTACCGACCCCATGTCGATGGAGGAGACCGATGTGATCATTGCCCTGAAACGAAAAGGAAGCTGGACAACAGCGGAAACAAAGGATGAACTGGCCGATAAATACAAAGAGCGTATTCAGGAGAAAATTCCCGGGCTCGAGATTGAATTTACCCAGCCTATCGAGATGCGGTTTAATGAATTGATTACCGGGGTCCGTGCTGATCTGGCGATTAAAGTTTTTGGGGATGATTTGGAGGTGTTGAATCAAAAAGGAGATGAGATTCAGCAATTGATGCGTGACATTCCAGGTGCTGCAGATGTGGTATTGGAGAAAACCACGGGATTGCCTGAAATGCTGGTTTCTTACAATCGAAAAAAACTGGCATCACTGGGCCTCAATATCGCCGATATTAACCGCTTAATTAATTTTGCATTTGCCGGAGCTTCGGTGGGAACAGTTTATGAAGGGGAAAGAAGGTTTGATCTGGTAGTAAGGCTCACGCAGGAATCGCGCAACTCGGTGGAAGATCTTCACAATCTGATGATAACGCTCCCGGGAGGCAGCCAAATACCCATGGGAGAGGTTGCCGACATTTCTTATTCCAAAGGACCGGCTCAGATTTCAAGAGATGAAACCCGACGGCGTATTGTTGTCGGTGTCAATGTTCGGGGCCGTGATCTGGAATCGGTGGTTGAGGATGCTGCAGATGTTATTTCCCGGAAGGTGGATTTGCCACCCGGTTATTTTGTGGAGTATGGAGGTCAGTTTGAAAACCTTCGCAGCGCGCGCCAGCGATTACTTGTTGTGGTGCCTGTGGCTTTATTATTAATTTTTATTATGCTGCACTTTGCTTTTGGAAGCATTCGTCCTGCAATTCTGGTCTTTTCTGCTGTCCCGTTGTCTGCTGTTGGTGGCATTTTATTTTTGTGGATGCGGGGAATGCCTTTCTCCATTTCTGCGGGAGTAGGGTTTGTGGCATTGTTCGGGGTTTCGGTGCTCAATGGCATTGTATTGATTGATCATTATCATGATTTAAGAAATTCAGGGATGACCGATTTGAAAGAGCTGATTCTTGCTGGTGCGCGTCAACGGTTGCGTCCTGTGTTGTTAACGGCAACCTCCACTGCCTTCGGATTTTTTCCGATGGCGTTTTCCACGGGTGCAGGTGCTGAAGTTCAAAGACCGCTGGCCACAGTGGTGGTAGGGGGTCTGGTTACCGCCACCCTGCTTACGCTGGTTGTTTTACCTGTATTATATTGCCTGATGGAAGACCGATCCAAACTTCAAAAATTTGGCATCCCTAAATGGCTTACAATATTGTTGGTTTTGCTTGCCCCTGCGGTTTTGAATGCTCAAAGACCTGTTAGTCCGGAGGAGGCAGTTCAACTGGCACTGGAGAATAATGCCGGCATTTTGGCTTCCGACCTGAAATTGAAAGCTGCAAAAAAGCGAACATCAACTGCATGGGATCTGGACAAAACAGAATTTACGGCCAGTTATGACGAGAACAATATTGCTGCTGACAATACCGACCCTATCACTGTTTTCGGAGTGAGTCAGCAGTTGAAATTTCCTCTGGTTTATATGGCGGAAAAGAAAGTTTTGAAGTCGGGAGAGGAGGTGCAGTTGTATCGGCATCGTATTAATCAGCGTGAACTTACACGTAATGTGCTTGTGGCATATTATGATGTGATTTATTTTGAGAAGATTGAAGAACACTACCAGGCACTGGATTCTCTTTTTTCGGTTTATGCCGATGCAGTGGAAATGAAGCAACAGTCAGGGGAGGGAAACCGGCTGGATGTTTTGTTGGCCCGGACCAAGAATGAAGAGGTGGCTTTAAAGCTCATGCAGGCTTCGGAGGATAGGAGCACTGCAATGAAGCGTTTGGAAGGATTGCTCCAGCTGGATGAGGAGTTCACCCTGTCACTGGACGCCCTTCCACGTCTGGATGTTGAAGAGTCTGATCCGTCGGGACATCCCGAAATGTTGATGCAAAATGCTGCTGGAGAAATGGCCGGTAATGAGTGGAAAGTGAATAAGATGAACTGGCTCCCGGATATCAGTATTGGCTATTTTCAGGGTACAAACGATGTGGAGAATACACCCATCTATCGGGGCTTTGAAGTGGGACTTGCTTTTCCGTTGTTTTTTGGCAGTCAGAGTGCAAAGGTAAAATCATCACGGATGGAGATGGAAGCAGCACGGCTCGAATATCAAAATTTCGGCATTCAACTTTCGGGGCGACGTGAGGCTTTGATGGCCCAATACAGGAAGCATGCCCGCACGCTGGAGATTTATGAAACCAATCGTAAAGCTCAGGCCGGGGAAATGATGAAAGTGGCGCGAAAGTCTTTTGATTCGGGTCAGATTAGCGTGCTGGAATACGTCACGATAATGGATCAGGCGCGACAGGTAATGCTTGATTATCTGAATAGTCTCCGGGCCTATAATCGTACTGTTCTCGAGATAAATTACCTGGTGCTGTGAGCATGAGATATGACCGGGTTTGCTTCTATAGTTAATTTTAGACGAAAGAAAAATGGAAAAAATTTCAAATATGAACAAAATATTCCCTTTGTTGCTAATGGCTCTGATGTTTGTATCAGCCTGTTCCGACACGCAGGATGAAAAGAGCAGTGATGACTCCTCCTTCTCAGAGGGAGCGGTAATTGTGACCAAAGAGCAGTTTCATGCCTCGGGTATGGAATTGGCCTCCTTGCAAAAAATAGAGGCTGCCCGGGAGATTGATGTAAATGGCAAAGTATCGGTAATGCCCGGTTTCTTGTCCGAAATCAGTCCTCTTATCGGTGGACGGGTTCGCCGGGTTAATGTGTCAGGCGGAGACTGGGTGAAAAAAGGGGAGTCTCTTTTTGTGTTGGAGGGCCCCGAGTTGATCAATATTCAAAAAGAGTATCTGAATGCTGCAGCTGTTTTACCTGTTTTGCAATCCGATTTTGAACGTCAGAAAGGTCTTTTGGAAGATGAGATTGCTTCCCGGAAGGTCTTTGAGCAGGCACGTGCTGATTTTTTTGCTGCGCGCGCGGAGCATTCTGCCCTGAAATCTCAACTTAGACTTTTGGGGATCGATGCGGCCCGATTGGAGGAGTCGGGTGAGATTGTTTCCGGAATTGCCATCTCATCTCCCATTGGCGGCAATGTTACAATGCAGGAGGTACGGCAGGGGATGTTTCTCAATACCGGACAAAAGGTGATGGAAGTGGTAAATCCTGAAAAGGTTTTTGTTGAACTGGATGTATATGAGTCTGCCATATCCGGACTTTCGGAAGGTTTGAAAGTGTTAATCGGAACTGATGATTCGGGTTCTTCCGGATATGAGGGACAGATCGTTCGTATTGCCCGCAGGGTGAACCCTGAGGACAGAACCATCTCGGTTCATGCATCTCTTAATGAAGATGCTCCGGCCTTGTTGCCCGATATGTATGTGAATGCCACTATCCTCACGGAAACCCGCGAGATGTGGACGCTTCCGGAAGAGGCCGTGGTGGATGTGGAAAACCGTAAATGGGTGTTGCTTAGAGAAGCGGAAAACGACAGCGTATTTTCCTTTGTGCGACGGGGAGTTGAGACCTTGGATCTGGAGCAGGGACGCACCGGAATTTTGAACCATAAAGAGTTTGATTCGGGAGCATCTTTTCTGACAAAAGGGGCTTTTGGTTTGATTCAATGAGAGAGATATCAATGACCATAGAAGAAACGGCACGTAAAGCTGTGGGGCTTATTTTGCCCATACTTTTTGCCACAGGAATCCCGTTCTTTGTTTTGCACGGACTGGAGCCTTTTTTGCAATGGACCTGGAGCGGAGTTCTTGTTTTTTTTCTGTGTCTCGTCATTGGTGTCCCGGTGCATGAATTGTTGCATGCTCTGGTATTCGGGATGTTTGCCAGAGGGGGATACAAATCTGTAAAATTCGGAATTGAACCTCGAACATACACCCCTTATTGTCATTGTACTTCGCCCATTCGGGTTCAGTATTACCGGCTGGGTGCTTTGATGCCGCTTCTTGTACTGGGAGTAGTGCCTTATGTGGCGGCCCTTTTTACAGGTTCCCTGGGGTTCTGGGTTTTCGGATACGTCTATATGATTGGTGCAGGCGGGGATTTGGTTGCCGTTAAAATGCTGAAAAAAATTCCCGGGCATAAAAAAGTCCTGGACCATCCCGAAAAAATGGGATTTTTTCTGATAGATTAGTCTATTTATCCTCCGGTTGAAACCAGTCAGGGTAAGTAATCTCAGACTTTGACTTCCGTCTTTTCTTTCGCTCTTTTTTTCTGAAACCAAACTCGTAGTTTATTCCTAACAGTATGATTGGTCCGGTGTTGGGGAGTGCACGCAGACCTCTTTGTCGCAACTCGCGGTCTGCTGATCTGGTGTTGAATTGATTGTTTACAGCCAGAAACACACCTGCAGCATTGTTTTCCCATCCATGTTTGAATCCCACTCTGGCTTCGAAATAGACGGAGCCTGAGAGGTTATCAATAACTTCTGTGTCACCGGTTTGTCGGTCCCGGATGGTTAAATCGCCGGGAGCACTGGTCCATCCTGTTTCCAACGCTGCAAAAAACGGTGTGTATCCTTCTTTTGCGAATGCATTATGGGTTGAATAGTTGATGGCAGTGAATGCGCTTAAAGTACCTCCGAACTCCAAGCCTGCCTGGATGTTCTCAGTGCGATAATGAGCTTCAAAATCAGTGAGTGCCGCGAATTTGGTTCCAATGTCAAAATCCCATTTCTTATGTGGTTTGTATTTGTAATAGACGGCAAGAGCAGCGGAACTGGTTCCTTCATCATCTGAGTAATAATCTTCGTTTTGATTATATTCATCATCGTCATCGCTTTCCAGAAGAGCACGGACTATCAGGACAGGGTCAGCGCCCAGCGAAAATCCAATGTGATGTTTTGTGGTTATTTGTGCACCTAAGGGACCGGTGAGAAACAGAAATAAAAGAAATGGAAGATGCTTCATCATTGAGTCAGGTTTTTTGCAAAAATAGGAAAATTTGTGAGGCATGATATAAATCACTTCGAACAACCGGATTTTTTTGTGAAAAAGACTGGATAGTTATCACTGGTTTTGTTAATTTTAGTTAAACTAAAATGTTGTCTTATGCAAAAAAAATCCTATGCTCCCGAGAGTCTGATGATGTCTTATGGTTACAATGCTTCCGAACATCAGGGGGCAGTTAAATGTCCGCTTTTTCAGACTTCTACCTTTTCTTTTAATTCGGCTCGTGAGGGAAAATCATTTTTTGAACTGGCTTACGGTCTTCGGAAACCGGATGAAGGAGAAGAACCGGGCATGATTTACAGCAGGGTTAACAATCCGAATCTTGAATTGGCCGAGCAACGACTAAAGCTTTGGGATGGTGGAGAGGATGCTGCTTTTTTTGCATCGGGCATGGCGGCCATATCAACCATGATGTTTACTTTTCTCAGACCCGGCGATATTTTGTTATTTGGCTCACCGGTGTATGGGGGAACCGACCATTTTATTCATCATGTATTGCCGCAGTTTGGCGTGCGAACGTTAATGTTTACCTCCGAAGAGACAGAGGATGATATAAGGGCGCTCCTCCATGCCAAATATCCGGGCGAAGTTCCCTCTTTTATTTATGTGGAGACTCCGGGTAATCCGGTAAATAATCTGATTGACATTGAGATGTGCAGCCGGTTGTCTGAATCTTTTGTTTACGGAGATAAGAAGTGTCTGCTGGCTGTGGACAATACATTTCTCGGGCCTGTGTTTCAGCATCCATTGAAGGTTGGTGCTGATCTGGTGGTCTATTCCGCAACCAAATTTATCAGCGGGCACAGCGACCTGATAGCCGGTGCCTGTGTGGGGAGCAAAAATATTATTGCCGGAATTAAGGCTATGCGAACATTTCTGGGAAGTATGCTGGATCCGCATTCTTCATGGCTGGTTATGCGCAGCCTTGAAACCTTGAAGATACGAATGGAACGACAGGCGCTTAGTGCCATTAAGGTTGCAGAATATGTGCGTAATCACCCTAAAGTGGAGACGGTTCATTTTCTGGGTTTCCTGGAAGAAAGTGATGCGCAGAAAAAAGTTTTTGATAAGCAATGCGATGGTACCGGATCTATGATATCTTTTACCATAAGCGGAGGAGAAGCAGAGGCATTCAGGTTTCTGGATAACCTGAGCCTTTTTAAGCTGGCGGTAAGCCTTGGGTCAACGGAAAGTCTGGCAGAGCATCCGGCAACCATGACACATATTGATGTCTCGGCTGAAGACAGGCAGCGGTTGGGTATTCATCCCAATCTGGTCAGACTGAGCATCGGGTTGGAAGATCCCGGGGACTTAATTGCCGCCATTGAAGAAGCTTTTAATCATGTTTAAGTGGGGGAATTTGGGTGGAAATAATCGAACATTTCAATCGAAGTATTTATTTTTGTTGCGGATATTGTTATCTTTGAGTTAAATAAAGGGCCAAAAAAATGGACGAATTGGTTTTTGAGGATGCAAAACCAATTAAAAAATCCTATCCTTTAACTTGGTTTGTTCAGGAGGTGTCTCAGCTGCTTGGGTTTTTGAACAGATCCGGTTAAACCGTAAATTTTATTAAAGGCAATTGAATTCGATGATTGTTTGATGGAGGGACTGCATTTTTCATTGTTGTTGGGAGTTGATGGGAATGGTGTCTGTAAAATGAAGCCTTTATATTTAATGCCCGTCTATAAAGGCGGAAAAGTTTGTGGCTGAATCTGTGTTTGTTCAGAAAATGCCAGTTACAAGGCTTGCGAAGTCCGAAAATACGGAGTCCCGAAGTAGCTTTTGTAAGGTTTTTTGAACAAAAAACCAACAAAAAGCACAATCGGGATGAGTACTTTTCGGACAAGCGTAACGCAGTAAATGGTACTTTATGGACAGACACTATTTAGTGCCTGTCCATAAACTAAGCAAATTCTGTTTTTAGGGCTGTTTTTGGTCAGAAAGTGCCAATTGCCAGGCTTGCGAAGCTGCCAAATACGGAGTTTACTAATCGTAAATGAGTATTTTGGCGGCAAGCGTAACGACGCAAGTGGTACTTTATGGACAGAAACTATTTAGAATTGAAGAATTAAAAGAATTTTATGTCAAAGAAGAAAAAAACAAATAAGAAGAAAACCAAAAAGAGTGATTTAAAATCACAGGTAAAAAACCTGTTTTCCAATAATCCTCAGAAAACATATAACTACAAGCAGGTGTCGGCAGCTTTGGGTGTCACCAAAAAATCCGGGCGTCTGCAGGTTGAAGTATTTCTGTTTGAGTTAAGTGAGCAGAATTTTCTGAACGAGGTGTCAACCGGTCGCTTTAAGATGAAGATGGTGCCCGGTACTTTTGTTGAAGGAGTGGTGGATATGACCGCCAAAGGTGCTGCCTACATCATTCCAGATGAAGGAGATGAAGATATTTTCGTTTCACAAAGCAATCTGGGGCATGCTCTGAATGGCGACCGGGTGAAAATTCTTCAGTATGCACGCAAACGCAATCGCCAGGCAGAAGGGGAAGTTGTGGAAATTATTGAGCGCAGTCGTGATCAGTTTGTGGGTACGCTCGAAGTATCTGATAATTTTGCTTTTCTGGTGGCTGACTCCAGGGTTATGCATCACGATATTTTTATTCCTCCCACTCAGCTAAATGGAGGGAAACAGGGACAGAAAGCAGTGGTTTGCATTACCGAGTGGCCCGAAAAGGCAAAAAATCCCATTGGTAAGGTAGTGGATGTGCTGGGTGATCCCGGCGAGAACAATACTGAGATGCACGCGATTCTGGCAGAGTTCAATCTGCCTTATAAATATCCTGAAAAGGTGGTGGAAGCTGCCGAAAAGATTCAGGATAAGCTGCCTGCCGAAGAAATTAAGAAAAGACGTGACTTTAGAAAAGTGACCACTTTCACCATTGACCCTGCTGATGCCAAGGATTTTGACGATGCCTTATCGGTCAGAAAATTGAAGAACGGTCATTGGGAAGTGGGAGTACACATTGCTGATGTAACGCATTATGTAACACCGGACAGTATCCTGGATAAGGAGGCCGTTAACCGTGCTACATCAGTCTATCTGGTTGACAGAGTAGTACCCATGCTGCCTGAGCGGTTGAGTAACGAACTCTGTTCGCTGCGTCCCAACGAGGATAAGCTTTGTTTTTCTGCTGTTTTTGAAATGGACGATCAGGGTGTTGTCTTTGATAGTTGGGTAGGACGTACGGTAATCCACAGTGACCGCCGTTTTTCTTACGAAGAGGCCCAGTCAGTCATTGAGACAGGAGACGGAGACCTTAAAGAGGAAATCCTTACACTGAATGATCTGGCACAGAAATTACGAGCCATCAGGTTTAGTAAAGGAGCCATCGACTTTGAGCGTGTGGAAGTGAAGTTTGAATTGGATAAGAATGGAAAACCGCTCAATGTGTTTTTCAAGGAAGCTAAAGAAGCCAATAAACTGATAGAGGAGTTTATGTTGCTGGCCAATCGCCGTGTGGCCGAGATTATCGGTCGCAATGAATTGACCCCTGAGGGTAAGCGATCCGGCAGGAACAGTAAAACTTTCGTTTACCGGATTCATGATGAGCCGGATCCTGAAAAATATGAATCTTTCAGCAAATTTGTAAGGAAGTTTGGATTTGAAGCCGCCCCCAGGCAAAATGAAACCATCAGTAGTTCACTGAACCGGGTGCTGGGAGAAGTTCAGGGTAAAAAACAGCAGAATATCGTGGAAACTCTGGCCATTCGAACCATGTCTAAAGCAGTATATTCCACCCATAATATTGGTCACTACGGATTGGGGTTTAAGCATTATACGCATTTTACTTCACCTATTCGCAGATATCCCGATATGATGGTTCATCGACTGTTGCAACGATATCTTGACGGAGGGCGATCAGCTTCGCGTGAGAAGTATGAAGAGTTGTGCGACCACAGTTCTAAAATGGAGATAAGGGCTGCCGATGCCGAACGGACTTCTATTAAATACAAACAGGTAGAGTTTTTGAAAGATCGTGTCGGCGATGTCTTTGATGGTGTTATCAGTGGCGTTACCGAGTGGGGGATTTATGTGGAGCTGGATGAGAATAAGTGCGAAGGAATGGTTCCGATTCGCGATCTGGATGATGATTATTACCAGTTTGATGAGGACAACTATTGCCTGGTAGGTCGGAAAAGAAATAAGAAATATCAGCTTGGTGATGCTGTGAAAATTCAGATTGCCCGGGCTAACCTGGAGAAGAGGCAGCTCGATTTTGTTTTGGCACCCTGATGTAAGAGGCCGGCAAAATAGCCGGCAGCTTGTTGTATTGTAAATTTTAACCTGATTATAAATTTACCCTGTAACCTTAATTATAAATATTATGAGCGACATTTTTAATTCTGTAATTTCCGGAGAGGATTCTGTTCGGAATTCTATTCTGAAGTCCGGTCGTGAGCTTTTTGCGAAATTCGGGTATCGGAAGACAACCATGGAGGATATTGCCATGGCTCTGCGCAAAGGAAAAAGTTCTCTTTATTATTATTTCAAAAATAAGGAGGAGATTTTTCAGGCTGTAATTGAACTTGAGGCAAATATTCTGGAGCATCGTCTGCGTGAGGTCGTTTCCAGTGATTATTCTCCGCGGCAAAAGTTTAACGACTACATACTGGTTCGGATGGAGACGCTGAGAGAGTTGAATAATTATCAAAAGGCCATGCGCGATGAGACTTACAGCGACTATCATTTTCTGGATGAGGTGCGTGAGAAATCCGAAAAGGCCGAGCAGGAAATGATTCGTTCCGTATTGGAAGAAGGGGTTTCAGCGGGTGAATTTGATATTAAAAACCTGAAGCTGGCAGCAGTGGGCATAAGCACTGCTTTGCGAGGTTTGGAGTTGCCTCTGTTCAGAGGGGTTGATAACTTTGACGATTTTCGGCTTCAGCTGGACAATATTTTAAGCATTCTTTTCTTTGGAATACTGAAAAGGTAGGTGCCAGTCAATATACAAAGCCCCGCCTGGATTTCCGGCGGGGCTTTTTTTGCCGGGCATGGATGTGAAGTTTACCGGAGTTGCCCTTCCGGGTTGATTTTTATCATCTTTCCTATATCTTTGTATGCTCTTTTTATAACCAATCAGTTTTTAGTTATGCCTGTAAATATTCCTGATTTGTTGCCTGCAAAAAGCTTACTGGAGGCCGAAAATGTTTTTGTGATGAGTGAAAGTCGTGCGGTAACGCAGGATATCAGGCCTCTTAAAATTCTTGTACTTAATCTGATGCCTTTGAAAATTAAGACAGAGACCCATTTGTTGCGTGCGTTGTCCAATAGCCCGTTGCAGGTTGAGGTGGAACTGCTTTTTACTTCGTCGCATACCCCTAAAAACACACCTCAGGAGCATTTGATTAGTTTTTACAAAACATTTGAAGAGGTTAAAGACAAACATTACGATGGTTTTATTATTACCGGAGCTCCCGTGGAGTTGCTGGAGTTTGAAAAGGTAACTTACTGGGATGAATTGTGTACCATCATGGAGTGGAGCAAAGCCAATGTTACCTCCACTTTGCATATCTGCTGGGGGGCACAGGCAGGCCTTTATTATCACTATGGAATACCGAAATATGAGCTCAGGGCTAAACTTTTCGGGGTTTTCGAACATTCGGTAAAATCACCGGAAGAGCCTTTGCTGCGTGGCTTTGATGATTTGTTTCACGCCCCCCATTCCCGTTATACCGAGGTGCGCAAGTCGGATATTGAAAAAGTGGAAGATTTGATTTTGTTGTCTGATTCAGTAAAAGCCGGGCCGTACCTGGTGTTGTCGAAAGACCGTAGTCAGGTTTTCCTTACGGGACATCCGGAATACGATAAATTTACCCTGGGAGAGGAGTATCATCGCGATCAGCAGCGGGGCCTGCAAACAAAACTTCCGGAAAACTACTACAAAAATGATGATCCGGCAAAGGATTCTGTGGTCAGATGGCGCAGTCATGCGCAGTTGTTGTTTTCCAACTGGCTCAATTATTACGTTTATCAGTCCACACCTTATGAGTGGGGAGAGCAGTAATCCCCGCATCTTTTAGCGCATCAATCAAGTTCAAATGAGTGGCGGCCGATGTTGGCTCCATCTGCAAATAAATCCACGGTGTATGCTCCGGGCATGAGTTCGCCCATATCCACATTGTAGTAGATGCATATTTCCATCTCTTCACCTCCATATTCAATATTTCTCATAGCCGTGAAATTGATTTCCGAATCTTCAAAGTCAAAGAGATCTTCCCTGCTGTGAAGAAGTAATTGCCCGTCGGGGCGTTCTATTCTGATATAAAAAGGTTTAATGCCAATGGGGGCCGTGACGTTTTTCAGTACGGTAAAACAGACTTCCAGTTTGTCAATTCTGCTGATTCGGTCGGTGGTTCGCCCCCGGGTATTCAGGCCTGTGGCTCTTATTCCGGTGGTCTCCAGGCGGCTGGCCACCTCTACCTTCCCTTCAAGTTCCTCTTTCACCCCTTCCAGTTCACGGTAAGAGTGTTGAATGCGTGAGTATTGTTGCTGATATTGTTTGTTTTCCTGCTTAAGTTCTGCATTCAGACGGTTCAGACTGTCTATTTGGTGAACATAACTTTTTAGGACCCCCCGCATGGTGGAGAGTTCTTTCCTCAACTCCCGCATCCTTGAGGCATTGGTGGCTTTGATGGTTTTGATCTCTTCAATCAGGTGCTCCACTTTCTGTCTTTCCTGTTCGAGCATTGTATTCAACGTGTCGCTGGTGGATTCAAGGGAGTCGTAGCCCAACGCCAGATCCTGGTACTCTTCAGTAAGGATCTCTTTTTCTATGGTCATCTCTTCCACCACTTCTTTCATTTCCACGCTTTGGCTGATGTAAAGTATGGCAATAACAATGAGCAATAAAGCAGTTATGGCAAGAGCTATAAATAGTGGTCGTTTGGTTCCGTTATTAGTTGTTTCCTGAGTTTGCATGGTTTTTGTTTATTGAATGCCGGACAAATTTAAAAAGTTTCGTCATTTTAGTCTAACTTTGTCCTGTTCTTTACCGAAAATAAACGTCTGATGCTTAAAAATATTTCGTTTTTTGTTGTTATCATTTTATTGATTCTTGGTTTTTCTCATTGTGCAAACATCGGATATCCCGAGGGAGGACCGGCCGATGAGACGCCTCCGGTAATGGTTAATTCCACACCTCCTGTCAACTCCACTAATTTTGACGGAGATGAGGTTGTTATTGAATTTAATGAACTGATTGTACTGAAGGATGCTTTTCAGAAAGTGGTGGTTTCCCCTCCGTTGAACACCCCGCCTGTAATACGCGGAATGGGCAACAAGGTAACCGTATCCTTTGAGGAGGAATTGCAACCCGGAGCCACTTATACCATTGACTTTGCTGATGCGATTCAGGATAACAACGAAGGGAATTTACTGGAAGGTTTTTCTTTCTCCTTTTCCACTGGAGAGACTCAGGACTCCCTGGAGGTTTCAGGGCATGTTTTTGATGCTTATACTCACGCTCCTGTTGCAGGGGTTATGGTAATGGCTCATTCCAATCTGACGGATACTGCGCTGACCAATGTGGTGCCTCCCCGTGTGGCCAAAACCAATGAGTTGGGGGAGTTTACCATCCGAAACCTGGCTGAAGGCCAATACCGGATTTATGCCCTGGAGGATATGAACAGGGATTATAAATTTGATCAGCCCGGCGAAAGAATTGCCTGGCTCCGGGAACCGGTGGAGCCTTCTTTTGAATATCGGGACCGTATTGATTCCCTTTTTACCGATTCGGTAACGCTTGATACGGTGCTAATTACCAAAGAACTTGCTTACATTCCCGATAGTCTGAAACTCTTTATGTTTCAGGAAGATTACAAAGAACAATACCTGGATTCAAGAGCCCGAAAAGATCGCAACCGGCTGGATTTTTTCTTCAACAGAAGTCTGGAGAAGAAACTTGAGGTGGATGTGATCAATGCCGACCCTGAAAAGGAGAGTTGGTTCGTTTATGAGGGAACACCTCAGAATGATACCGTAATGGTTTGGCTTAGCGACAGCTCTTTGATTGCTCGTGATTCTCTGTCTGTGGAGATTGTCTATCCTGTTTTGGATTCATTGAAGAATTATGTGGATAAGAGAGATACACTCAATATGTTTCACCGGACCGTGGAGGAACGCAGACGTAACAAAAGGGATGATGAAGAAAAAGAAACCGGAGTGGAGCCATTGCGTGTGCGAAGTCCCGGAGGAAATCTTGAAATAGGTAGCAATCCCAGGTTTAATTTTCCTGCCCCACTGGCTGATGTTTATCTCGATTCTATTGAGTTGTCGGTTTTGGTAGATACGGTTTACAGCCCCGTTTCGTTTGATCTGAGGCAGGATTCTGTTCGGATACGTCAGTTTATGTTGGTTCACGACTGGCAACCCGGGGCCCAGTATCAGCTTGAAGTTGATTCTGCCGCGTTCAGGGATATCTATGGAAGAGTAAATGTTCCTTCAAAAGGCAATCTGACAGTTAAACAGGAGGATAGTTATGGCACATTGTATGTCGATGCCTCCGGGATGCCGGAGAATGCGTTGCTTCAGGTGTTAAACAATCAGGAGGTAGTGGTTCGCCAGGGTGTTTTACCCCAAAATGGTAAGCTCGCTTTCCGGTTTATAAAGCCCGGGAAATATTTTCTTCGCTTGTTGGAAGATGAAAACCGAAACGGAAAGTGGGATACAGGAGACTTTTCCGAAGGCTCGCAGCCCGAGCAGATGCTTTATTATCCTGATGAGATAGAAATTAGAGCCAACTGGGACCAGATGGTGCCCTGGGATATTAATAATTATAAGGTATATGATTTTGTAAATCGCAACCGGGTAAAGAAAAATTCCCGGAATTCTAACAGGAGATAGTTTATGTCGGTATTGCTTAATTTTGCTATGTTCCCCACAGATAAGGGAGCAAGTGTGAGTGAATATGTCTCAAAAGTGATTGATTTCCTGCATCGGTCAGGGGTTCATTACAAGTTGAATCCTATGGGGACCTCCATAGAAACAGAGACGATGGAAGAGGCTTTAAGGGTGGTAAATGATGCCTATGAAATTCTTGAACCTCATGCCGATCGAATCTATACGACCATTAATATTGATGCCCGTAAAGGACCTGTTGGTCGGATGAGTGCTAAAATTGATGCCATAGAGGCCAAGATAGGAAAGGTGCGCAAATGAGGAAGAGGTTGATAGAGCGGTTTGATTCCAAGGTGATGAGAAAATTGTTGGTGTTTTTTTTGCTTGTCGGATGGAGCAGCTATGTTTCAGGGCAATGTTATGACCAGATACAGAGCTTTGCTCCCGGTGAGGAGGTTACATATCACGCCTACTACAATTGGGGCTTTGTATGGATAAATGCAGGGGAAGTGACTTTTGGTGTGGATAAAGATCAGTGGAGAGGTGAGGATGCTCTTCATTTCCGTTCTTACGGCGCAACTTACAAAGCCTACGATATATTTTTCAAAGTTCGCGATAGTTTAGATGTTTGGGTGAATCCTCTGTCGATGGAGCCTTTGGAGTTTCATCGGCGCACCAATGAAGGATCTTATACTGCGCATCATCATTATCTTTTTGATTCTTCCCGCCGAAAAGTGAATGCATCCATCAGTAAAAGAGGCGAATCATACCGCGATACTATTTTTGACTGGCCGGAATGTTCCTTCGATTTATTATCAATGGTATATCAGGCAAGAAAAATTGATTTTTCACGTTATGAAGAAGGAGACCGGATACCAATCAGTTTAATAGTGGATGGGGAGGTTCATAATTTGTATATTCGATATCATGGGAGAGAGGCTGTTAAGGATAGATCCGGACGTGAATTTAATTGCCTGAAATTTTCCCCCTTGTTGGTGGAGGGTACTATTTTTGAAGAGGGTGAGAAAATGTTTGTATGGGTCACAGACGATAAAAACAGGATCCCCATTGTGGTGGAGGCAAAGATTTTGGTGGGTTCCGTAAAAGCCGTGTTTGTCGGTGCCAAGGGGCTTAAGCATCCTATGAATTCAAAGATTGTGCAGGATTAATTTATATATGGTTATAATAGAAAAACACCCGGTCGTTATATTTCACTATCAAGGGCCATGAAGATAAAGTGAGATACGTACCGGGTGTTTGTTTTTTCTTGCACCGACTCAATCGTCGGGGTGCTATGCTAAATGTTTGCTCATTTGTTCGGTTCGGTTTGTTTTGATCTTTTCACGGGCAAATTTTTCCGGTTTGAAAAACGATCTTTTTTCTATTCCGGGTTTGACCGGGAAATTCAGGAATGTCTCGTAAAACTTTACCTGTTCAAAATAATTTAGTTTGATGGATGTGGGACTAAATAAATATTTCTTTACCCAATAATTGGTTCTTGTATTGATATCGACTGCCTGCAGTCCTTTTATTTTAAAAAAATACTCCAGAATATCTTCGTCACTAAACCGCTCTCCTGTAAAACTCCTGAAGGTTTTCAATACCTCTGCTTTCTGTCTGTTTCCGTGTGGGAAGAGCCGTGATTCCAGTTTCTTCTGAGCCTGTTTCTTAACCCACCCCGGGTACAGCTTGCGCAGTACGATGTAGGTTAATGGAACTGTTAACCCCAATGCTAAAGCAAAAGGAAATATTGACATAAGCGTTTTTGACTTTGGTCTGTTTGTCTGGTTTTGAATTGTTACGTCGGTCGTTCAGAAAAGTTTCCTGATTTTTGTTTTTCTCTTAAATATATTATGAAATTGTCTGTGGGGATGACGAATTGCTTTATTCCGTGGATTAATGTTTGGCTGAAGTTTTGGTGACCTGTTTTATTCTGAAATTTCCGGTTTGCCGGATGGATTCCGAAGGATGTTGCGCAATACAGAGCGGAAGTTTAGCGGGCTGTTTGGGCAACTATTTGTAGTTTTCAATGCAGTAACTACTTTTTCAAAATCACTTTCCGGAATTTGCTTCTGGCTGAGCCGAAGGTGTCGGTGCCCATGGTGGAATCGGGACAAATACTCCTGTTCGGTCTGCCCCGGAGTTGGCACTATTATAATGGCTCTGTTCAGGAAATGCATATCCATAATGGTGGAGTAACCCGAGCGGGAAATAATGACTTTATGGCCTTGAATGAGCCGGAGCATTTCCCGTGTTGGCTGATGATCGAGTACAACGGGGTTTGCTCCTTCCCGGTATGAATTTTGGACATTGGTTTGTCCGGTAATCAGCGTGTGAAGTCCCTGCTGATTTTCGAGATTTTTTCTAAGAAGGCTTTCAAATATACTTCGTTGCGGTTCCGGCCCCGAAAGGATGCCCAGCAATGTTTTTTTCGGGAAGCCCTTATTGCTTTCTTCTGAAGTATTGTCAAAACGGGATAAAGGCCCTATTAAGATCGCATTTTTCGGAAGCCGGTATTGGTGAACTAGATTTCCTGCCAGGGAGTCAGCTTTGGGAAAATCGGGGATCCAGCACTGATCAAATTTCCCAATTAAATACTTTACAAAAAGATGAAGTGGGTATTCTGCCCATTTAACCATTTTAGGCAGTTGAATGCAAAGCTGATGGGTGATTATTACTGAAGTTATTTTTGGATGTCTGGCACCATATCGGTTGTCCGAAACAATTAGGTCGGGATGATACAATGCGGTCAGTTCTCTGATGCGTTTTTTTTCTTTACCAGGCCAGAGCAATAACCCGGGTAACTGAAATATTATTTCTGAAAAGGCTCCGCGACTTCCAGAATAAAAAATTTTTGGACCGTCGAAAAAAACTGTTTCAATATCCGGAGTTTCACTCTTTACCCAGTCGCAGAGTTTTTCTGATGCTGCAACAACTACCCGATGTCCGTTTCGGGAAAACTCCCGGATCAGGGGCAGGTCCCGTGCTATGTGTCCAAGACCCCAGTCCAGCGGGCAAAAGAGGATTGTTTTTTGTGTATTCTGCGACATTCGTTATAGGTAAATTGTCATTTTTCGTGTGTTTGAACTGCTAATTTAATTTGATTTTCCTGACTTCCCGGAGATCTGCGTCACAAATCTTTCTGTTTGTATGCAATACCCGATTAATGCGTTTGGCAGGCTGGGAGTGACCCTTTCCCTAGGCCAAATGTGTGATGATAATTTAGAAACCAACGTGCCGATGTTTTTGTTATCTTTGACCTCAATCAGAATAAAAAGAGGTCAGGATTGTTATGCTTTTCAAAGACGTTGTAGGACAAAAAGCCGTTAAGGATCATTTGATATCGATGGTGAGGGAAGACAGAATAAGTCACGCCCAACTGTTTACCGGCCCGGCCGGAGCAGGGTTGATGCCCCTTGCCCTTGCTTTTGCCCAATATGTGAATTGTCACAATCCCGGACCGGAGGATTCATGTGGTGTTTGTCCGTCGTGTAAAAAGATGGCTAAATTGATACATCCTGATTTTCATTTTGTTTTTCCTATCGTGAAAAGGGGAAGTGAAAAAAATCCGGTTTGTGCCGATTACCTTACCGAATGGAGAGAATTTGTTCTAAAGAGTCCCTATTTTACCATTCATGAGTGGTTCTCTTTTCTGAATGCCGAGAAAAGTCAGGGTATGATTTATACCCAGGAAGGCAATGAGATTATCAAACGGTTAAGTCTTAAGAATTTTGAGGGGAAGTACAAAATAATGGTGGTTTGGCAGCCGGAGAAAATGCATAACTCTGCCGCCAACCGATTGCTAAAGATTCTGGAAGAGCCTCCCGCACGCACCCTGTTTATTCTGGTGTCAGATTATCCCGCAGGTATTTTGCCAACCATCCTGTCCCGTACCCAGCAGTTGAAAATTCCACGCATTGATGATGCCGCCCTGACACAGGGACTTATGGGTACTTTTGGTGTTGAGGAAGCGGAGGCAAAAACTGTAGCCCGGATTTCGGGTGGTGATTTTGTGAAAGCACGGGATATAGTTGGAAACAGTGAAGAAAAGCAGTATTTTAATCAGATGTTTGTAAATTTCATGAGGTTCTCCTACAAAGGACAGCTTGGTGAAATTGCAAAGTGGGTAGATGAGTTGTCCGGGCTTCCCAAAGAACGGTTAAAGAACTTGCTGCTCTATTGCATCGCAATTTTACGCGAAAGTTACATCGCGAACTATGATATAGCGGATCTGGTTTACGCCACCCCCGCAGAGAACAATTTTATTGATAAGTTCAAACCTTTTGTGAACGATCGCAATGTGGAGTCTATGGTCGAAGAGTTTTCTCTGGCGCTGGCCCATATTGAACAGAACGGTAACATCAGGCTTGTGCTTTTCGATATGGCAATCAAAATAAGCAGTTGGTTCAGAATTTCCAATAAGCTCGTTTGATTGCCCCCTGGCGGAAACGGCATTTTGCGGTTTCCATATTATATTATATACCTGAGAACAAATGATTTTAAAGAGGCTCAACGGAGCATCTTTTCATGCCTGAATACCCCCGGATTATGATATTTTCGGGGTTGGTAGGAAATTTTTGTTCTCATCAAAAATCAGGAATGTTATGGAAGAAGAAACAATTCCGCAGGAGAGCAAGTGTAGTACCTGCAGCAGCCGGTGCGGCAAGCTGGACGTATTCGACTGGCTTTCTGATCTTCCGCAATCAGGCAATACGACCGATATTGTGGAGGTTCAGTTCAAAAATACACGTAAAGGTTTTTTTAGAAACAGCAATCAGCTTAAGCTGAAAAAAGGAGATGTGGTTGCTGTGGAGGCCTCGCCCGGTCATGACATTGGTGAGGTTACGCTTACCGGTGAGCTGGTAATTCTGCAAATGAAGAAAAACGGCTTCGATCCCGGCAGTTATGAGTTTAAACGGGTTTACCGGAAAGCCAAGCCGGTTGATATTGACAAGTGGGAAGAAGCCAAAGCTCTTGAGCATGAAACAATGCTGGAATCAAGACGCATCGCAGAGAGGCTCAGACTCAATATGAAAATAGGTGATGTTGAGTATCAGGGCGATCGGACCAAAGCGATATTCTACTATATTGCAGATGAGCGGGTTGATTTCAGGGAGTTGATAAAAGTGCTTGCCGACAGGTTTAAAGTACGCATTGAGATGCGCCAGATTGGTGCCAGACAGGAAGCCGGCCGTATTGGTGGAATCGGCCCTTGCGGTCGTGAACTGTGCTGTTCAACCTGGATGACCAACTTTGTTTCGGTTACAACCAATGCTGCACGATATCAGGAAATATCCCTGAATCCTCAAAAACTTGCAGGACAGTGTGGAAAACTAAAATGTTGCCTCAACTACGAGCTGGATGCTTACATCGATGCTCAAAAAGATTTTCCAAGGACAGATATTCCACTGAGAACAGAGAACGAGACCTATTACCATTTTAAGACCGATATCTTTAAACGCCTGATGTGGTTCTCCTCGGGCCGTGAAAGTACCGGCAATGTGGTTATGCTGACGGTGGACAGGGTCAAAGAGATTATTGAGCTCAATAAAAAGGGTACAAAAATTGAAAAACTGGCCAGCGAAACTTCTGTTACCGTTGTGAAGGAGATCGATTATACCAATGTGGTAGGGGAGGACAGTATTACGCGTTTTGATGAAAAAAATCCCAAAAATAAACGTCGTAAAAACAAACGTCGTAAAAATCCCAATAAAACCGGTAATGGAAACAATTCAAATCGCAGACGCAGAAATGACAGGTCATCGAATGCTTCCGGTAATCAGAAAAACTAGGGTATTGCTTGTTTTGGTGCTGGTGGGACTTGCATCGTGCAATCAGAGCCTGGTGTATGAGGAGAACCGGGAAATTCCGGGTAAGAACTGGCATAAGGATTCTCTCGTGGTCTTTGCACCTGCTATAGAGGACACCTCTAATGTTCTGAACTTTGGCTTTTCATTTGAACACAACAATGATTATCCCTATAGTAATCTTTGGCTGTTTATTGATGTGAAAGGTCCCGAAGGGCATCAGCAAACCGATACCATGGAGTTTTTTCTGGCTGAACCCGACGGCAGATGGTTGGGCAAGGGGAACGACGACTCCAGAACGGTAAACTGGCTGTATAAAAGAGGTGTGAAAATGCGACAACCGGGCACCTACTCTTTTGTTGTTCGTCAAGGTATGAGACGAGACCGGTTGGATGGTGTACAATCCCTCTCCATGTGGGTGGAAAAAATCAATCCGGAAACGAAGTAGTCCTTTTTTGTTGTTTTTTAATGTGTTGACTTGTTGTGGGAAAGAATAAGTTAAAGAAGTTTGCGGAGATGGCCACCTATTCACATGTGGTACAAGCTCCATTTGATGAGGTCTTTCATAGCAACCATGCGTTGTATGGGAAATGGAAAGAGCAGTTTTTCGGGAATGACAATCCGGTTGTTCTTGAGTTGGGTTGCGGTAAAGGGGAATACACGGTTGGATTGGCCCGGCTGTTTCCCGGAAAAAACTTTATAGGAGTGGACATCAAAGGGAACCGGATGCACCGGGGAGCCACGGATGTGCTGAATGAAGGGTTGAAAAATGCCGGGTTTCTGAGAACCCGCATTGAGGCTATTCATGCCTTCTTTGCCCCTTCTGAGGTGGATGAGATCTGGCTCACTTTTCCTGATCCGCAGATTAAGAAGTTCCGGAAAAGACTCACCAGTACACGGTTTCTTTCTGCTTACGGACGTTTTCTGAAGCCCGGAGGCATCGTTCATCTTAAAACAGATAGCTTGTTTATGTACACCTACACCAGAGAGCTCTTAAAGGCTAATGATATAACTCCTCTGGTAGATGAGACTGATTTGTACTCCAATGGTTATCAGGATGATATTTTAGGTATTCAGACCTATTATGAGAAGAAGTGGCTTGATCACGGCATTCCGATAAAATATCTGAAGTTTGAATTGCAGAATGCGGATGAGCTTGTAGAGCCCGAGGTGGAGATAGAGCCGGATGAATACCGAAGTGCGGGAAGAGGTGTAAAACCGCGGAGAACAGGAAATCAACTTTGATATGGATGAGGGCTTTTTTACCCGGGTGTATGAGGCTGTCAGGCAGGTTCCTTCCGGACGGGTTACCAGTTACGGTGCGGTTGCTGCTGCTGTTGGTGCACCCGGAGCATCCCGGATGGTCGGGTGGGCCATGAATAAATCTTTTTCGCAACCAGGATTTGTTCCTGCTCACAGAGTAGTCAACAGAAGCGGGATGCTCACAGGCAAACACGCTTTCCCTAATGCCGATACCATGCAGGAATTGTTGAAAAGCGAAGGGATTGAGGTGGAGGAAGATGTTGTTGTGAACTTTAAGGAGGTGTTTTGGGACGATTTTAACGTGGAGTTAGGATGAATTTATTTTTCTTACACCTCTCCGGTAAGTAAACATTTGTTCGCTTTCCGGAATTTTTTTTACCTTTGCCCTTATATTTAAAAAGTTTAAATAAAATTAGATATGAGTTTTTATCCACAGCTTGTAACTGATGCTTTAAAGCATGTAATTCATCCGGCCAAAGAGAAAGATATTGTCTCTTTGGGAATGGTTGAAGACGATATTCGGATTGACGGGAAGCGAATAAGTTTCAGTCTAAAATTCGACCGGGCCAATGATCCGTTTGTTTCTGCCATAAAAAAAGCTTCGGTTCATGCTATCAAGAAATACGTAGGAGAAGATGCAGAGATTGAAGGAAATATTTTCGTTAAAATAAATCCTCGTGCACCCATTCCTGAGCAAAAAATGTTGGCAGGGGTAAAGAATGTTATTGCCGTTGCTTCCGGTAAAGGGGGAGTTGGGAAATCTACCGTGGCAAGTAATCTTGCTGTTGCTCTGGCCAATTTGGGATATAAAGTAGGATTGTTGGATGCCGATGTGTTTGGACCATCTATTCCGAAAATGTTTCAAACCGAAGACGCACGTCCGGTATTGCGCAAAGTAGATGGAAAAGATAAGATTGTTCCGGTAGAAAAATACGGAGTGAAGAATCTGAGTATTGGATATTTTGTGGAGGCTAATGATGCCCTGGTTTGGCGAGGTGCTATGGCTACCGGTGCTATTAAACAATTGATAGGCGATGGCGATTGGGGAGAATTGGATTATCTGCTGCTGGATTTACCTCCCGGAACCAGTGATATTCATCTTACCGTGGTTCAGACGATCTCTCTGACCGGTGCAGTGGTGGTCAGTACGCCTCAGGATGTGGCTCTTGCCGATGCCCGAAAAGGAATCAGTATGTTTACCGGCGAGAAAATTAACGTACCTGTACTTGGATTGGTGGAGAATATGGCCTGGTTTACTCCGGCTGAGCTTCCTGATAACAAGTATTATATTTTTGGAGAAGGTGGTTGTAAAAGACTGGCTGAAGAGCTGAACGTGGAATTGCTCGGACAGATTCCTATTGTGCAAAGTATTCGTGAAGGAGGAGACAAAGGGGAGCCGTCGGCGCTCAATCCCGACTCTGTTACCGGAAGAGCCTTTGCAGAACTTGGTGAGGCTGTGGTAAAGGCGGTTGAAAAACGGAATCAGGATCTGCCACCCACCAAAGTAGTTGAAATAACCAGGAAATAAACGACTTTTGATATGGAAAAGGAGCAACTAAAACAACGGGTCCTGGAAGCACTGGAAAGCATCAGGCCTTATTTGCAATCGGATGGAGGAGATATTGTTTTTGTGGAGCTGACCGACGACATGCAGGTAAAAGTTCAGCTTACAGGTGCCTGTGATGGATGTCCCATGAGTTTGCAAACGCTCAAGGGAGGTGTTGAAATGGTGGTAAAACAAAAAGTCCCCGAGATTCTTGAGGTCGTTGCTGTTCATTAACAAAGCTTTCTGATTGATCAGGCGTTAATGTCCGGATTTTCTTCTTTGTACTTTTTCAGCAGATTGTAAATGGTTGATTTACCAATGTCAAGACGCCTGGCAACTTCCATTACATTTTTATATTTCTTCATGAAATAGATGATGATGCGTTCGTTGTATTCTTTGAGGGTTATTTCTTCATGAAAGACACCCGGGGTAGGATCTGCATAATTAAAAACAATGTGTCGTTCCTCCACTACCCGGCTGTTTGCCAGGATCGCGCTCAGCTCAATAATGGCTTTTAGTTCTCTGATATTTCCGGGATAATTGTGAGATAGTAATTTTTTCTTTGCCCCTGATGACAAAATCATCGGGGGTAAATTGTTTTTCAAACAGAAGGTTTGCAGAAAAAAGTCGCCCAGAATAATTACATCTTTGCCTCTTTCGCGCAGAGCAGGCATTGTAATAGGGAGACCGGCCAGATAGTAGTATAAGTCTTCCCTGAACTTTTTTTCTTTCACCGCCTGCAGCATGTCATAGGAGGTGGTGGTGATGACCCTGCATTTCACTTCCTGCTCGTGGTTGCTGCCAATGCGTTTTATTTTTCGTTCCTGAAACACATCGAGCAGTTCTTTTTGCAAATCGTCATCAAAATCTGTGATGTCATCAAGGACGAGTGTTCCCTCGCCTGCTTCTTCAAATTTTCCTTTGGTTGTCATGAGGGTGTCCGCCCATGCGGCTTTCTCTACTCCAAAGAGGGTTTTTCGCAATTCCTCATTCGACATGGAGGAGATACTGACCTGGATAAAAGGGTGGTCTTTTCGGTCTGAATTGTAATGTATCGTTTTCGCCACCAGGTCTTTGCCGGTGCCGGGTTCTCCCAGTATGGACACGTTGATTTTTGTAACTTTTGTTGCCTTGTCAATGAGAGAGAAGGTGTTTTTTAAAGCGGAACTGTTGCCCAGCAGGGTGTCGTGAAACGGATATTTTTTGGAAACTTCCTTCTTGAGCTGATCCAACTGGCTCCGGAGTTCCATATTTGAGCGAATTTTATCCAAAGTGTGGAGCACTCTTTCTTTGATGTTTTCATCTTTGGTGATGTAATCGTATGCACCCTCCTTCAGTAACTGAACCGCCAGTTGCAGGTTGTCCTGGCCGGAGATAATGATGATTTCAGTTTCCGGATTAAGGTTTTTGATTTTTTTCATCAGATCAGTTCCTGACATGTCAGGCAGCCCCAAGTCAAGGGTAACCACATCAGGCAGAGAGGTAACCCGGGTCAAAAAGCTTTGAGCATTCGGAAAATTCCGGACTTCGTAATTACCGGATGTTGCCAGTATGTGTTTAATCATTTTGCTGAACAGAGGGTCGTCCTCAATGATGTCAACTCTCATAAACCCGAAGTTTGAAACATATTAAGCTGAAAAAAAAGCACTTCACATCCGGATTAATGGAAATTAGCCCTGATGGTACAAAAAAACTTCCACTCAGATGATTATCTTTGTTGGGATTTGTCAGTGACAATGCAATTAATAAAAATTTTCCCGACATTGAGGTGCTTCTGATTATTGGGTTAAAAGTATTTTTTCTTCCCCAATTTGTGAAATATTTTTGCTGCAGTTTAGTTTATAATATATTACCAGTCCGGTTTTGTACATGAAGAAAAAGAATACCATATTTTTACTTGTTTTTTTGGTCTCTCTGGGGTGCTCAACTCAGAAAAATACCTGGTTGTCTCGTGGCTATCATAATCTCACTGCAAGATACAATGTGTTGTTCAACGGGCAGGAGAGTTTCAACAACGGGCAGGAGAAGATGCGCGAGTCGGTAAAAAATGATTATACACGGATTCTACCTGCATTTGCTTTTTCCGGGAATTCCGGGAGTCAGGTAGCTTCATCTGATATGAACCGAGCCATCCGGAAAGGGTATAAACTTATTGAAAAACATTCTATTACTGCAAAGCCGGGGCGCTCGGTGCGCGATGCCGGAGAGGAATACCGCAATTTTTACAATCAGAGGGAATTCAATCGGTGGGTGGATGAAGCCTACATGTTGATTGGCAAGGCACATGTTTATTCACGCGACTGGTACGAAGGCATTGGTGCGTTTAATATGGTCTTGCAGTTATTTCCTGAAAAATCTGTGAGGTTTGAAGCAATGCTATGGATGGCCAGGGCCTACATCGAGATGGGTGATTTTCAGAATGCAAAATTGTATCTTGATCGCTATTCTTCGGGTGTGAATGATGAGAAGAAGTTTCTCTCCACTGCTTCTGCAACTTATGCGTGGTTTTGGATCGCTCAAGATCAGCCTGAAAAGGCCATGGAATACTGTCGTTTGGCAGCCGGGAATGCGGCAGACAGGTGGCAGAAAATTAGGTGGTATTTCATAATGGGACAGGTTGCCGAGCAAATCAATAACCCTGCAATGGCAATGGATGCCTACCAACAGGTGGCTTCTATGAATCCCGACTACGAAATGGTTATACATGCACGGGTGAAAAGTGCAATAATTGCCGGAGAAATAGGTCAAATGGAGGAGGCAAGGGAGGTTTTGAAAAAATATGCGGGTGAATATAAAAATCTGGACTACCGGGATCAGATTTATTTTGCGCTTGCGGAAACATATATGGCCGGGGATGACACCCTGAATGCACTGTTTAACCTTCAGTTGGCTGCCGGATATGGGGGCAGAGACCGTATTTTGGCCGGAAATATTTATCGTCGCATGGCTGATATTTATTTCCAATCATCGGATTATGTGGCAGCAGATGCTTACTATGACTCTACACTTACAGCTTTGCCTTCCGATTATCCGGGAATTGAAGAGATTCAACAATTCAGACGAAATCTGACACCGCTCGCCGATAATTTGCGTACCCTCCAATACGAAGACAGTGTGCAGCGCATTGCCTCCTTGCCTGAGGATGAACGGAATGTGTTTGTTGACAATCTGCTGGCATCCATGCAGGAACAGGAAGAACAGACCCTTGCCGGAGGGGGGCAGATGGATGATGCTTTCTTTTACAGAAATTTTGCCAACAGAGGGAGCCGGAGTACCGATGAATCCGGGAAATGGTATTTCTATAACCAGACAATGGTTAGTCTGGGACAAATGGAGTTTGAAAAACGATGGGGCCGTCGCGATGATCAGGATAACTGGCGAAGAAAAAATAAGGAATCGGTCGCAAATCGCCAAGGTCCTGGCATGAACGACGGAATGATGCCAGATGATCCTTTCAGTCAGGAACCTCCTGGGCCGGGTGAGCAGACATCCGGAACTCCGGGTAAAGGAAAGCCGGACCGGGAGTCATTGATGGCCGGGCTTCCGCTAACACCTGAAGCATTAAAAGAGTCACACTTAAAAGTCCAAAAGGCCAGGTTTAATGCGGGTCATCTGTTGGCCCAGAATTTTGATAAACATGAAGAGGCCATTGTGCACTTTGAGGAGTTGATAAGTTCTTATCCCCGGACTGATTACCGGGAACAGGCACTTGCCGGAATTTATCTTTCATGTGCTGAGATTCCCGATCGTGGTTGTATGACACATTACGGACAGGTGATTGCGGATGATTACCCCGACAGCCGGTTTGCAGCCTTTGTGGAGGATCCTGAATATTTTGAAAAGCTGGGACAGCAACACCGGGAACTGGATTCTGTTTACAATTCCGCATTTGGGGATTACAAGGCAGGCTATATGGGAAATGTCCTGGAAAAAACGAACCTTATTACAGCCTCAGCATATGACGCTATAAAGCCCAATGCATTGTTGCTGAATGCAGCTGCTTACAGTCGTATGGGTAATACTGATGCATTCAGAACAGGACTGCTTTCTCTGACCAACCAATATCCCCAGTCTTCACAGGCTGAAGTAGCACGGCATTGGCTCGAAATGTTGAAACAGGGAAAGCGGCCCGAAAAACTGCTGGCTGAGCGTCCTGATGCAAAACAAACAGATTCCCGGGATACTGATGATGAGATGGCTGAGGATACGGTGGAACAAAAGTTTGTATTTGCACCTGATTCTGTTCATTATCTGATGATTGTGCTTCAATCAGATGCTGAAGTCAACCAGATATTGTTCCATTTGGCCAATTTTAATTTTGACCGTTACACTGTTGGCGGTCTGCGATTAGAGAGCAGTACGCTTGGAGGTGCCTATAACACTTTACAGACAGGACCGTTTGAGAACAGTCGCGTGGGACTGGATTACTTTTTTGCGTTGTTGAACAATCCTTCTGTTTTTTCAGTGGAAAATCCGGGAAGGCCTTTGTTGTTGCTTGTTTCAGAAAGTAATTATAGTGAATTGAATAACGCATCTGACGTTGAGCAATACAAACAGTTTTTCCTCGATAATTATTTGCCGGGAAGTGATCCCTCAGCCATTGTTGTTACAGAAAGTGAAATTCCGGAGGAACCCTATAAAGGGAAGTGATATGTTCTGTAAAGGGGTGTTAGGCCTGGAACTTTAATGGAGAATTGAAGAGATATGGAAGAAACGAAAAAGATCAGAATACTTTGGGTGGATGATGAAATTGAACACCTGAAAGCGCACATACTTTTTTTGGAGGAGAAGGGTTTTTATGTGGAGACAGCCTCAAACGGGAATGATGCCCTTGAGGTTATTGCAAAACAACGGTTTGATATTGTTTTTCTGGATGAAAATATGCCGGGATTAAGCGGTTTGGAAACACTTTCCCGAATGAAAGAACTCAGGCCAAGCATGCCGGTTATTATGATAACCAAAAGTGAGGAAGAGGATATCATGGATCAGGCAATCGGCAGCAAGATATCCGATTATCTGATAAAACCGGTAAACCCCAATCAGATTTTGTCTTCCGTAAAACGCCATGTGGATCGCGAACGGCTGGTGTCCGAAAAGGCAACAAGTGCTTATCAGGCGGCCTTCTCCAATCTGGGGTTTCGTATGAGCGATCAACTGACTATGGAGGAATGGCAGGAGGTCTATAAGAAGCTGGTTTTCTGGGAGCTTGAGTTGCAGAATGCCGACAGCGCCATGGATGAAGTATTGAAGATGCAAAAGGGCGAAGCAAATCAACTGTTTGCGCGTACCGTGAATGGAGAATATGAACATTGGCTTGTGGATGATGAGGGGCCGCTTATGTCGCATCGTGTTTTTAAGCATAACGTTTTGCCCCGGCTTGATAAAGGAGAAAAAGTAATATGGGTGGTCATCGATAATTTCAGGCTGGATCAGTGGGAGACCATACGGCATGACATCCGGTCTCTGTTCGATGTGGTTTCAGACTCTACCTATTGCAGTATCCTGCCTACTGCTACCCAGTTTGCGCGTAACGCTCTTTTTTCCGGACTGCTGCCCACACAGATCAAAGAATTTTACCCTGATTATTGGGTGGATGATGATGAGGAGGGAGGTCGAAACAATTTTGAGGAGGAACTGATCGGAACCTTCTTCAAGCGTATGCGGCGCGATTTTTCTTTTACCTATCATAAGGTCAGTGACAACGAAACAGGTCGGAAACTGACAGAAAACTACGGTCAGCTGTTGAATCACGATTTATCTGTGCTGGTATATAATTTTGTGGATATGCTTTCTCACGCCCGCACCGAGATTAAGATGATTCGCGAACTGGCCTCCGATGAATCAGCCTATCGGTCTCTTACCCGTTCATGGTTTGTGCATTCCCCGCTTTTTGAATTGCTGAAGAAGTTGTCTTCCGAAAAAGTCAAAGTGATTGTGACTTCCGATCACGGTTCCATCAGGGTGCAACATCCCGTTAAGGTGGTCGGCGATCGAAATACCAACACCAATCTGCGGTTTAAACATGGGAAGAATCTTGCCTATAAAGCGAAGGATGTTATCGAGGCTAAGAGTCCGGGAGATTTCTTTCTTCCCCGTCCCAATGTGTCAACTTCTTATATTTTTGCCAAAGGAGATGATTTTTTTGCTTATCCCAACAACTACAATTATTACGTAAATTATTACAAAGATACTTTTCAGCACGGAGGTGTTTCTCTTGAGGAGATGCTTGTTCCCCTGATAGAATTAAGTCCGTTGAGATGAATTTAATGATTTGTTGATCTTTGTTGTATTTTTGTTGTGGCGTAAAATTTTTAGGTTCAATGAAGCAGATTTTTTCCATTCCAACCGAGAAGGATGTTGAATCCACGGCCCTGGAATTTTTACCGTTGCTGGAGAAGCACAAAGTAGTGGCTTTTTATGGTGAGATGGGCGTAGGAAAGACTACTTTCATCAAAGCTTTGTGTCGTGTTCTGGGCGTTGAAGGAGCTGTTACAAGTCCCAGCTTCTCGCTTGTGAATGAATATGAGGGCAGTGATGGTCAGATTATTTTTCATTTTGATTTTTACCGGTTGAAGAATGTTGCAGAGGTCTTTGACATGGGGTATGAGGATTATTTTTTTAGTGACCATTATTGTCTTATTGAGTGGCCCGAAAAAATAGCCGATGTGTTGCCCGATCATAGGCTGGACATACAAATACTGGAAGAAGAGGATGGTTCCAGAACATTGAAAGTCTTATGAATTTTGTAACTTAATCCCGAAATAAGAAAAAACTATGGGGGATTCAGGAAAAAAAGCATCGTATTATTTTGCTATGAATCAGGCTGGTCTTGCTCCCAAGGAGGAGTTGATGGAGATTGGCCGGAAACAAAAATCTATGTCCTTCGGCATTCCCAAAGAGCGGGAGGAGGGGGAGAATCGCATTCCGTTGACGCCTCAGGGAGTGGAATTGCTTACCGCCAACGGGCATGAGATCATTGTGGAGAGTGGTGCCGGAAATGCAGCCAATTATTACGATCACGATTTTTCTGAAGCCGGAGCCAGAATTGTCACCAACCACGAGGACCCTTTTCGGTGTGATGTGGTGCTGAAAATTGCCCCTCCCGATGAAGAGGAACGCGGGTTGTTATCACCCGGGCAATTGTTGATTTCCCTGCTTTATCTGCCCAGTCAAAACAGAGACTCCATTCAGCAATTGATGCATAAGAAAGTGAATGCCCTGGCTTATGAGTTGCTGAAAGATGACTCGGACTGTTATCCGGTTGTTCGGAGCATGAGTGAAATTGAGGGCTATACCGCAATTATGATTGCTTCGGAATATCTTAGCAATAGCAAGGAAGGGAAAGGTGTTTTGCTGGGGGGGATTACCGGAATATCTCCTGCAGAGGTGGTTGTCATAGGTGCCGGAACTGCAGGTGAGTTTGCCGTCAGGGCAGCTCTTGGACTGGGGTGTCAGGTGAAAGTATTCGACAACTCCTACCGGAATCTTCGGGAACTGGAACGAAATGTGGGACAACGACTTTTTACTTCTGTATTGCATCCCCAGGTTTTGAGTAAGGCACTGCGATCGGCAGATGCAGTCATCGGGAGCATTCGTTACTTTGATCCTCAAAGTGGTTTTCTGATTTCTGATGAGCAGGTTGCCGGCATGAAGCCCGGAAGCATCATTGTGGATCTGAATATGGGGAATGGCGGATGCCTTGAAGCTGTTGGCGGAAAGGATGCGAATAATAGTCCCGTGACAATTCATCATGGAGTGATTTATCACAGAGTGCACAATCTTGCATCACGCGTTGCCCGTACATCGTCTATTGCACTAAGCAATATTTTCGCACCGGTTCTGTTGCGTCTGGCTATGGCCGGTGGCATAGACCAGCTGATCATGCAGGATGTGGGAGTGAGTCACGGATTGTATCTTTACAAAGGAATCCTTACCAGTTACAGGGTGGGAGAGCGATTGAACCTGCCATCCAAAGATATCGGTTTGCTGATGGCGGCTTTTTAGCCTGGTTTAGTGATTACGTCGATCTTGGGTGCACGAATTTTCGTTGTGTTTCTACAACAAAGATTCGTTGCTGATCATAGTTGTGGCAGCTACCGTTAATGCTCCGGATGATTTTTGAGAGAGCGTCTCTGTTCTGTTTTTGGATCCGGCGAGCAGCGGGAGTGAGAATTTGAAGGTTGCTCCACGGGCAGAGTCCTGATTGTTGCTGCACCAGATTTGTCCGTTCATGGCGCTTACATACCGTTTGGCTATGGCAAGTCCCAGTCCGGTGCCTCCAAATTGTCTGCTCAGACGAAGGTCCCCTTGTCTGAAAAGATCAAATATCTCTTTCTCTTTCCCTTCCGGAATTCCGATTCCGGTATCTTCCACATGAAACAGAATTTGTTTTTCTTTAATTTCATAGCCAAAGCGGATGGTGCCAGAGGCAGTGAATTTTACCGCATTGTCCAGGAGGTGGTTGAGCACTTTATAGGTGGCTTCTTTGTCCAGGACAATCACATCTTCCCCATGATTTTTACTTAAGGTAAGTGTTAATGTGATGGGTTTGCCGGATGCCTCAATATCCGCATTGAAATTGTTGTAAAGTTGCTGCAGCATCTGGTTCAACGAAAACGCCTGTTGCTCTTTACCAATGTTTTTTGCCTGAAACCGTGAGATGTCAATCAGAGAATCCATGATGTGCAGCAGTCGCGTTCCATTTTGCTGAATGATGTCAATGTAATTTCTTCTCTGTTCGGAGGTCATATTCGCAGCACTCAACAACTCGGTAAAGCCCATGATTACATTCATGGGAGTTCTGATTTCATGGCTCAGGTTTGCCAGAAAGGCCGATTTGAGACGACTGCTTTCATCCACCACCTGTTTGGCTTTGGATATGTTTTTATTCAGGTTGTCCAGTAATTGATTTTTGAGTTTTAACTCCTCTTCAGTCCGGAGAAGTTTTTTGTTCTTTTTCTCAAGTTTTTCTTTTGAGTTGAGGTGTCTCATCTCCGTGGTCAAATGATCGGAGTAGAACTTAATTACATTGGTCAGGGTTCTTGCTCTGGATGGCTTGCTGATACCCAATATAATTCCCATCGGGGTTTTGTCATTGTCTCTGATCTGGAGGGCAATGCAGTTGCCATGTTTGCTTTTTGGAAGGTTCGTTTGGGAGAAAACAACCTCTGCATCCACCTCAACCGGAGTGTCCGGGTTTGGATGTTTTAGAAGAGCATTTATTTTAAAGCTAAAATGATTGTTTTGTATCGGATTTGTCTGATTGCAGATGCTTATGGTTTTGAAATAGCCTTCCTCTTCAGACGTTTTGGCAACAATTATGTATTCAGCCTGGCTTATTTCACATATTTTTAATGTTAATGCATCAAGTGGAGAGAGGCCAATAGCCCTGGGGGATTTGGCATTAAGACGTTCAATAAATTCCGTGGTTTTGTCACCCGAAAAAAAGTCAGAAGGTTCTTTGGGGAAAGAATCTTTTGATTTAAAAATATTGGATATTGCTTCGATTAAGCTCATGTGTTTCCCAAAAATGTGCTTGTTACAATGGTCAAAGGAAAATATTATCCTTAAAATTATCAAAAAGTTTTGACGAACAGGTTTTTACTGATGATGTGATTTTTTATTGGTCCGGTTGAATCCTGATCAATATCCTGCAGCTTGTCCGTCTTTACGTGACTCTGAGGCACCTATGTAAACTCCTCTTCCGTGGTCGTAAATAATACCCTGAAATCCACCATATCCTCCCAAATCATAACTAACAGGATGGCCCAACTCCATAAGGGCTCTGACTGTTTCGTATGAGATTCCGCTCTCTACGAAAACCTGACCTGTGGTTTTCTCTTTGTGGCCGGTGGGGGTACTTCCTCCGGTATGTGAAAAACGGGGTGCATCTCCTGCTTCCTGAAGATTCATTTTAAAATCTATAAGGTTCATAATGATCTGTACATGCCCCTGCGGTTGGAAGTCTCCTCCCATCACCCCAAAGCTCAGCCAGGGCTTTTGATCTTTGGTTACGAATGCCGGAATGATGGTGTGAAAAGGTCTTTTGCCGGGTGCGTATTCGTTAACGTCGCCCGGAGTAAGTGAAAATAATTCTCCCCGGTTTTGAAGCATAAACCCCAATCCGGGAGGTACCATGCCCGATCCCATGCCCCGGTAATTACTCTGAATCAGCGAAACCATGTTGCCCCATTGATCAGCAACGGTAAGATAAACAGTCTCGCTTTGATTGGGGGCTCCGTAACTGAAAGCCTTTGCATGGGTGGTGTCTATCAGTTCTCTTCTTTCAGCCCCGTATTCCTTGGATAATAATTTGTCAACAGGGATGTTTGAAAAATTCGGATCTCCAATGAATTTTGCTCTGTCTTCAAATGCCAGCTTTTTTGCTTCTGTCACAAGGTGAAGGTGCCGGGCGGTGCCAAATTCCTCAGGAGAGAAAGGAAATCCCTCCAGAATATTGAGCATTATTTGTGCGGTTATTCCCTGTCCGTTGGGTGGCAGCTCCCATATATCGTAACCGCGATAATCTGTGGAGACAGGCTCTACCCATTCAGAATTGTGCATGGAAAAATCTTCTTCGGACAAAAAACCTCCCTGACCTTGTATGTAGTTGACAATGGTTTTGGCTATGGAACCATTGTAAAAGGCTCTTCTTCCTTCTTTGGCGATCAATTTGTAAGTATTACCTAAATCAGGGTTTGTGAAGATGTCTCCTTTTTGGGGGGCTTTGCCATCGATGGAGTAAGTGTCCATTACATTCGGATATCCACCGAGTCTATTTAAAGATAAATCCCAGTAATGACTAATCAGCTCTGTGACAGGAAACCCTTCTTCTGCGTACTTGATGGAAGGGGCCAGGATTTGTTCTATGGGTAATTTTCCGAATTTTTCATGCAATTCAAACCAGGCATCCACACAACCGGGAACGGTAACCGGCAGGGGGCCGAAGGATGGGATTTTTTCCAGCCTGTTGGAGGTGAAGTAATCGATGGTTAACAGTTGAGGTGACTTCCCACTGCCATTTATTCCATATAAATGATTGGTTTCTGCGTCCCAGACCAGGGCAAAGAGGTCACCGCCAATGCCACATCCTGTTGGTTCCATCAGGCCCAATGCTGCATTCGCCGCAATGGCTGCATCTGTAGCAGTCCCTCCCTGTTTCAGAATGTCAAGTCCAATCTGGGTGGCCAGGGGATGACTGGTGGCAACCATGCCTTGTTTGCCTATAATTTCGGAACGCGTGGCAAAATGATGTCCTGTTATTCTATCCTGTCCGGAGGCCGGGGCTGAAAAAAGTAAAAAGACTGTGATCGAGAAGGTCAGGAGTTTGGATTGTTGCATGTTACCGGAACTTTATGGTCTTAAATCAAAGGTTTCAAAACGAAAGATAGGTAAAATGTACTTTTAAGTCAACAGAGCCGGCGGAAATTTTGGGTTTTAGCATAAAAAAAGCCGGGAAACAAAATTTTGTTTCCCGGCTTCCTGGTAGCGGGGGCCAGACTCGAACTGACGACCTTTGGGTTATGAGCCCAACGAGCTACCAACTGCTCCACCCCGCAATATATTTTCAATAAGTTTCTTCTCTTTTGCGGTTGCAAATATAGGGGCTTTAATTGCGTCTGCCAAATGTTTTGCGTGTTAAAATCTGCTAAAAGAATAACTTTTTTTCTTCATGCTTCTTTTTGAGGGTGTTTGAGGTGGTGTTTCGTAAAGTTGTTTCGTAACCTCACCAATTATAATTAATTTTGTCGGAATAGAGTAGTTGATTTTTATTTTGAAAATATTGCATGGCAAATAGTAAGGGAAAAAGGTTTTTTGATAAACTGAAGAACAAATATAAGCTGGCCATTTTTAATGAACAGACTTACCAGGAGGTTCTTGTGATAAGGCTTTCCCGTTTGAATGTTTTTACAATTGTCGGGGCCTCTGCTATTTTGCTGATTGTGCTGGTTACTTTGCTCATCGCATTTACCGGACTCAGAGAGTACATCCCCGGATATCCTGATGCCAATCAGCGATTGATGATTGTCCGGAATGCCCAAAGGGTAGATTCTTTATTTGTGGAGATAGAAAAGAGAAATAAGTTTATTGATAATGTTCAGAATATTATTCGGGGAGGTGTCCCGGAAGAGGTGACGGAGAGTCCGGAAGAGGAGACTCAGGAAATGAATGCGCCCGGCGTTGGAAATCCTGTTGATGTGGAATTCAGTCGTTCAGAGGAAGATTCTGCTTTCAGAGCTCTTGTGGAGAAAGAAGAAAAGTACAATCTTTCTTATACAGCAGAGATGAACCCCGGTACTGTTTTGGAGAATACCTTCTTTTTTACCCCGCTGAAAGGTATGGTGGTAAACCGTTTTGGTGATCCCCGCGGACATTTTGGTGTTGATATTGTAGCCGGCCCCGGAGCACGTGTTTCGGCGGTAATGGATGGTGTGGTGGTGTTCTCCGGATGGACTGTGGAGACCGGGTACGTAATACAGGTTCAGCATGCAAATAATTTGATATCCAGCTATAAACACAATGAACGTTTGTTGAAATCCATCGGTGATCATGTAAAAGCCGGTGAAGCCATTGCTCATGTGGGAAATTCAGGGGAGCTTACGACCGGGCCACATTTGCATTTTGAGCTTTGGTACAACGGAATGCCTCTGGATCCCCAGGAGTACATATCTTTCTGATTTTATTTGACGATTGGTTTCTGTCCCGCCCTGAGTGTGATACTACGGGGCTTAAAAATATACTTAAGTAATTGTTGTTCCGGAACTCATTTGATCTTCCGGGTGAAACTTTTTTGAAAAAAGATAAATGAAGCGTCGCATCGCCATTCTCGGTTCCACAGGATCTATAGGAACCCAGGCTCTTGAGGTAATAAAACAGCATCCTGAACTTTTTGAAACAGAAGTCTTAACTGCCGGTCGTAATGCAGAACTGCTTGTGCAGCAGGCTGTCGAATTTCAACCCAATGTGGTGGTGATTGGTGATGAGGAAAAATATGACTGGGTAAGCAGAGAGCTGTCCGATCATCCAATAAAGGTATATGCCGGCAGGGAGGCATTGGCTCAGGTGGGGGCTATGAGTACCGTTGATATGGTTTTGGTAGCCCTGGTGGGCTTTGCCGGACTGGTTCCGACATTCAGGGCCTTGGAAGCCGGCAAGCCTGTTGCACTGGCCAATAAAGAGACACTGGTTGTGGCAGGAGACTTGGTTATGAAACTAGCCAGAGAGAAAGGAGTTCCTCTGCTGCCGGTTGATTCTGAGCATTCGGCAATATTTCAATGCCTGGTGGGAGAGGCAGATAATAAGATTGAAAAACTTATTCTTACTGCTTCGGGTGGCCCTTTTAGAGGGAAAAGTGTTGATTTTTTGCGGAAAGTGACGCGATGTCAGGCATTGAATCATCCCAACTGGAAAATGGGGGATAAAATTACCATCGACTCAGCTTCTTTAATGAATAAAGGGTTTGAGGCCATTGAGGCAAAATGGCTTTTCGATGTGGTTCCCGAACAGATTGAAATTGTGGTACACCCCCAGTCTATTGTTCATTCGCTGGTTCAGTTTGCTGATGGCTCTCTGAAAGCTCAAATGGGGTTGCCCGATATGAAGTTGCCCATTCAATACGCCATGGGTTTTCCCAAACGTCTCGTGAATGACTTTCCCCGTTTTAATTTTACCGATTATCCTGAGTTGTCCTTTGAGAAGGCAGATGTCAGTGTTTTTCGCAATCTCTCGCTGGCTTTTGAGGCTATGAATCAGGGCGGGAATATTCCCTGCATTCTGAATGCGGCCAACGAAGTTGCGGTAGAGGCATTTTTAAAGTCCCGAATAGGTTTTGTTGAGATGTCATCGGTAATTGAACAAACCATGGAGAAAGTTTCTTTTGTTAAGCATCCCGGACTCGACGATTATCTGAGAACTGATGAAGAGGCCCGAAGAGTTGCCTCGGAAATTGTGGCTAAATGAAGAAAAACAATATATTTGTGAGTTTTCGGAAAATTCTTAACCTGATATGTTGATTTCACCGGAATAGATTATTTGTGAATGAATCAGTTTGGACCCTGGAATTTTTTGGAATAATGATTTTTCCCAACGGAAAAGGGCTCGTGAGGGAGACGATTTTTTTTTGATTTTATTTTTTATTTGATAGCATGGAGTTTCTGATAAAAGCATTACAGCTTATTCTTAGTTTGTCTATATTGGTGATCTTACACGAATTCGGACATTATCTTTTCGCAAGATTATTTAAAACACGGGTAGAGAAATTCTATCTTTTCTTTGATGCCGGATTTTCGCTCTTTAAATTTAAAAAGGGAGAAACCGAATATGGTATTGGCTGGCTGCCGTTGGGAGGGTATGTGAAAATATCCGGGATGATTGATGAGTCAATGGATAAGGAACAGATGAAACAGCCGCCTCAGCCGCATGAGTTTCGTGCCAAGCCTGCATGGCAGCGCCTGCTGATTATGGTTGGTGGGGTGTTGGTAAACTTTATCCTGGCAATGGTGATTTTCTGGATGATCCTTTTCAAATGGGGAGAGACATACATTCCGGTGGAAGGGGCTACGTATGGCTATGCCTACCATCCTGTCGGGCATGAAATAGGGTTGCAGGATGGAGATCTTATTCTTTCTGTGGATACCATGGAGGTAAATACCATTTCTGATGTGTCTAATTATGTGTTGTTGGAAGATCCGGCCACTTTTACAGTTCAGAGGGGTGATTCGGTATTTAACCTCCCTCTGCCCGAGGATTTAGGGAAGAGGCTTTTAAGTGAAGAGGTAAGGCAATTTGCACAAGTTAGATTCCCTTTTGTAGTGGACTCGGTGGTTGCAGGGATGCCGGCGGAGGATGCCGGATTTCATAAAGGTGACAGTTTGGTGGCAGTAGCCGGAAAGGATGCGCCGTTTTTTTATGAATTTGTGGATGAATTGTTTCATCATAAGGACGATACCACAACCGTTTCGTTTTTTAGAAATGGAGAGTTGATGTCCTTGCCCATCCATGTAAATAAATCAGGGAAAATCGGTATTGCACCACGGTCACCATCCGGTTATCTGAGTGTGGAGACCCGTAAGTACGGTTTTTTTGAAGCGTTTCCTGCCGGAATAAAGAAAGGAACCGATTTGCTGGTGAATTATGTGAAACAGCTTGGGCTCATATTTACCAAAGAAGGAGCTCGTCAGGTTGGTGGTTTTGGAACGATTGGAAGCCTGTTCCCCGCCAGCTGGGATTGGTTCAGCTTTTGGAATACCACTGCATTCCTGTCTATCATTCTTGCATTTATGAATATTCTGCCTATACCTGCACTCGACGGAGGGCACGTGATGTTTCTGCTTTATGAAATTGTTGCGCGACGCAAGCCCAACGAGAAGTTTATGGAACATGCGCAGTTGGTTGGCATGATCATATTGGTGGCGCTATTGCTTTATGCCAATGGAAATGACTTGTTTCGATGGCTCTTTGAGTAAATGAGGAATTTTCGGGCAAGCGTAACGCAGTATATGGTGCTTTATGGACAAACACCATTTAAAAGATTCATATTTTTACGGTTGGTTGGCATGAAGGCTCCTTATTTATTTTTACATTTGTTAGGAGTCCTCATTATTGTTCGCGTCGCGACCAATAATGATAGAGCATGAGGAATACCTTAAAAAAACAGGGCGTTGCTCTGGGCTCTTGCTCTCAGGCTTTCAGCCTGTTTACATCGTACCTGTCCTATGTATAAGGCAGGTTTAGGACTGGTACAAAGAACAGATTGTTTACTTAATAATTTAAAATATGACGCTGAACACGATTTTTCTGATTTTGCCGGGTGGCTGGGAGTGGATCATAATAGTACTGGCGATTCTCCTTTTGTTTGGAGGCCGGAAAATTCCGGAATTAATGAAAGGGCTGGGACAAGGGATGAAGGAGTTTAAGAAGGCCCGTAATGAAGCTTCTGAGGACAAACAGAAGTCAGGGGAGGAGCCCCATGAGGATACTTCGAAATAGATCTGTTTCCTTTGGTAAAGAATATGTTTTGAAGGAAATCTTTTGCGGAACGTTTTATTAATATTTTGTATGATCAGAAAAGTTCTGGTTACCGTCGTTGTATTGTTCGTGTTTATCGGTGCCGGGCACACGCAGACCACTAAGGCAGAGGTTGATGTGCCCGCCTATCTGGTGCGTTCAAGAATTGAAAAGCTGAACCTTCAAACTCCTGTATCACTTACCTACAATGAACATGTTCAGGCTTATATTGATGTTTATACCCTGAAGCGACCTGATCATCTGGCCGGAATCCTGGCACGTTCCGAAATGTATTTCCCGCTTTTTGAAGAGTATCTCGATAAGTATGACCTTCCTCTTGAATTAAAATATCTTGCGGTCATTGAATCGGCACTGGATCCCCGGGCCAAATCCTCATCCGGTGCGTATGGTTTATGGCAGTTCCTCTATCAGGCTTCCCGGATGTTTGATCTGGAAGTGAACTCCTATGTTGATGAACGCGCTGATCCGGTAAAGGCAACAGACGCGGCATGTCGTTATCTGAAATATTTGCATGCCAATTTCAACGACTGGTTGCTGGCCATTGCTGCCTACAACGGAGGGATTGGTGCTGTGAAGGAGGCCATTGCCAAAGCGGGCGGAGAAAAAGATTACTGGAAGCTGAGACCCTATTTGTCTGATCAGGTCAGAGGATATGTTCCGGCTTTTGTTGCCGTTAATTATGTGATGAATCATTACGAAGGATACGGGATTGAGAAGAAAACGGCTGAGTTCAGATATGAGGATCTGCTGACCACCTCGGTTGACGGTGGCCTCTCTTTTGAGCAAATTGCAGCTCACACTCAGATACCCATCGAGGTTCTGCGATTGCTCAATCCGGTATATAAAATGGATTACATCCCCATGCAACCTCAACCGGTTCGGATTGTACTCCCTGAGGAAAAATTTGAGGTTTTTCATGAAAAATTACCTTTGTTTGAGGTGGAGACGGAGCCTGTAGCAACCAGGAATCCCGCCCCGGGTGATACCCTGGGAAGAATAAAGGGAAGTCATATTGTGGCGCCCGGGCAGTTTTTTCACGAAATTGCGATGATGTATCAGTGTCGCATCGAGGACCTTTTGGCATGGAACGGCTTGGAAAATAAGTTTCTTCATGCTGGCCAGCAGTTGATTGTTTGGAAGCCCGCAGAGGAGAGTTGCAACAGGGTTTCGGTGTCAAAAGTTGAAAAATCTGTAGATATTAATTATTACAATGCCGGGGCCGAAGAGATAAAAAGCGGAAGTTGAGTGATGTCGGCAGTTGTCTGTTATGAATTATGAAATATTTTAAGCCAATGAGACCTTCAAAGTACATTAAATCGGTTTTTCCTCTTTCTGTATTTTTCCTGATTTTGTTATTCACTTCAGGGTGTAAAGATGAAGGAGGAGCCTACAAGCCAAATATTTCCGGTAGTGCCGGAGAGATGTTGGTGGTGATGAATGATGCAGTTAAAGACAGTGCCGGAGGTAAGACTCTGGAAGCAGCGTTGCGTCAGGCTGTAGTTGCCTTGCCTCAGGCCGAGCCGCTCTTTGATGTCTCTATTATTCCGCATCGTGCTTTTGGAGAAAGGTTACGCAACTTCCGGAATATTATAATTGTTGATGTGAAGAAAGACCTGGATCCTGATGTGAAATTCTACAAGGACAGATGGGCTAAGCAACATGCAATGGCTCATATTACGGCAAAGGATGTATGGCAACTTGATTCTCTTGTTGAGGCGGAGGAGATTCTTCTGACAGGTTTTTTTGTGAGGGCAGAGAGAGACAGAAGTCTCAATTATTATCAAAAATACAGCCACCGCGACCTGATGGAAGAGTTTAAGGAAAAGTGGGAAGCTTACATGCTTATTCCGTCAAGTTTTAATGAAAATAAGCCGGGGAAGGACTTTATGTGGATGTCGCAGGAGACGCCTCTGATCAGTCAGGGGGTTTTTATTTACTCCATTGATTATACTGATTTTGACTCTTTTTCCGAGGCCAACCTTTTAAACAAGAGAGATTCTGTTCTCAAAATAAATGTTCCCGGTTCTGTGGAAGGTTCCTACATGTCAACCGAAAGTCGTTTGCCTGTTACCTACAAGAGGTTTGAGCGCAACGACCACCAGATTGTCGAAATGCGTGGATTGTGGCGTGTGGAGGGAGACCTGATGGGAGGACCTTTTGTGAGTCTGGCTCATATTGATCCCGAAAATGCCCGCATTGTGGTAACGGAGGGCTATGTTTATGCACCTGAAAAGCCTGAAAAACGGAACCTTATCTGGCAACTCGAAGCGATGTTGTATTCTTTCAGGTTTTTAAATGATGATCAATCAGAAGAGGAGACTGCCGAATGAGCTTTCCATCACTCACCGATAATGACCTTAAAAAAGCTGCCAGTCGGGAAGATTTAATCCGCGAAACGGCTTTGCAAATCATTAAGGATTTTGGAGAGTTTAACCTGGAAATTGTTTTTTCCGGTGATGTCCATGACTTTTATGGGGAGCTTTTCGGGCAAATGAGAGAGCATGTGGAGGCCCTTCTGGGCGAAAACGGTGAGAAATTTTTTAATTTGTTGTACCGCATTGATGTTTCGCCTGAAGAAATAAGTAGTTATCAAAGACAATTTCCTGAGATTTCCCTTCCGGATGTCCTTACTGAACTGATTATTCACAGGGAGCTTAAGAAAATTCTGATCAGAGAATATTTTAGAAGTTCGAAGCATTGAAAATCTATATATATCACATGTTGTAAGCATGTGACCATTTAAAAGAAAGATATTATGAGTACAGAAAAAGTAAGAGTCGCAATAACCCAGGGAGATATCAATGGCATAGGCTATGAGATAATTTTCAAGACGTTGGCCGATCCTAAAGTACTGGAGCTTTACACGCCTGTTATTTATGGATCTTCCAAAGTGGCAGCATATCACCGAAAGGCCCTGAATATCCCTAATTTCAGTCTTAACAGCATTAAGTCGGGGGATGAGGCACATCCCAAAAGAGTAAACATTGTGAATTGTCTGGATGATAATACAAGGGTGGAGCTGGGGAAAGCAACCGAAGCCGGTGGCCAGGCTGCATTTGAAGCTTTGCAAAAGGCTGTTGAGGATTTGAAAAACGGAGTAGTGGATGTGTTGGTGACTGCTCCTATAAATAAGAATGCTACCTACTCAGAAGATTTTAAGTTTCCGGGTCATACCGAGTATCTTGCAGGGCAATTTGACAATCCGCCGCACATTATGCTGATGGTGGCGCCACAGCTCAAAGTGGGAGTGGTAACGGGGCATGTCCCGTTGAAAGAGGTGCCCGAGCAGCTTACGATGGAGAAGATTTTGGAAAAAATAAGGGTGCTGGATAAAACACTGCGGGTTGATTTCACCATCCGTAAGCCCAGAATTGCTGTTCTTGGAGTTAATCCTCATGCAGGAGATGAAGGATTGCTGGGCGATGAAGAAATAAATATTATCAAACCTGCCATAGAGGTTGCCCGTGACGAGGGCATTATGGCGTTGGGGCCGTATCCTGCAGATGGTCTGTTTGGTTCGGGGGATGTGGGACGGTTTGATGCTGTTCTGGCCATGTACCACGATCAGGGTTTGGCACCATTTAAAAGCATTGCTTTCTCTGAGGGGGTTAATTTTACCGGAGGGTTACCTGTTGTTCGTACTTCGCCAGACCACGGAACAGCCTTCGAAATTGCAGGAGAAAACAAAGCTGATGAATCCTCCTTCCGTGAAGCGGTTTATCTGGCTGTTGATGTTTTTAAGCGAAGAAATTTACACAAAGAGATCTCTGCCAATCCTATGAAGTCGGCTGAAAAGTCAGAATATGAAAAGGATTAATAAGTTATTCAGCTAACTATGTCTGTCTATAAACAAAACATTTTTCACGTGTTTGAACCAGAAAGTTCAAATTCAAGGCGTGTGAAAAATCTAAACCGCAGTCCCGAAGTAGCTTTTGTAAGGTTTTTTGAACAAAAAACCAACAAAAAGCACAATCGGGATGAGGATTTATATTTTGAGCAACAACGCAGAAGTTGGACTTTATAGACAAACACTAGGTAGAGTCCGTTTATTAACTAAGTAAAGTTTCTCAAGTTCGCTGTTTCTGTTCAGAAGGTTCCGTTTACAAGGCTTGCCATTAGCGGAAATGCGGAGTTTACTTGAGTAAATGAGCAATTTCCGCTAATGGCGTAACGCAGTAAACGGGACTTTATGGACAGAAACTAGCTATTGTCGGGATTGTATCCTTTAATAACACCTCTTTGTGAATTTTTAATGAAAAGAATAATCTCATCCCGCTCATCCGAAGCTGTCAGTTCTGCTTCAATACGCTCAATGGCCTGCGTGTTGTTCAAACCCTTCTGAAACATGAAGCGATAAATATCCTGGATGTCGCGGATCTGCTCGTTGGAGAAATTTCTTCTTCTCAGCCCGATAGAGTTTACACCCGCATAAGATATGGGCTCACGACCGGCTTTCACATAGGGCGGAACGTCCTTACTAACCAGTGTTCCCCCGGCAATCATTACGTGTTTGCCAATGTGCACAAACTGGTGAATGGCCGAAAGCCCTCCAACAATTGCCCAGTCGTCGATTTTTACCTCTCCGGCTACCTGAACACTGTTGACCAGTATTACATTGTTTCCTACCACACAATCATGTGCTACATGAACGTAGGCCATCAGCAGGCAATTGTTGCCAACGACTGTTTTTCCTTTTGACTTGGTTCCTCTGTTGATGGTTACAAACTCTCTGATGGTGGTGTTGTCGCCAATTATTACCAGAGAATCTTCGCCTTCAAACTTTAGATCCTGAGGTGTTCCTGCTATTACGGCACCCGGAAGGATGTTGCAATTTTTTCCGATGCGGGCACCTTCGAGGATGGTCACGTTGGAACCGATACGGGTTCCTTCGCCGATCTCCACATTTTTGTCGATGGTGACAAAAGGTTCAATCACAACGTTGGGTGCAATTTTTGCCTCGGGATGAATATATGCCAATGGTTGCTTCATAGTGTTTCTTTTCTCGTTTTCCGCTACAGACACATCACCAGGATGCCTGTGGTTGCTTATTATTTGTTTTTTACGATCTGGGCCATAAACTCCCCTTCTGCAACAATGTTGTCTCCCACAAATGCTGTGCCTTTCATATTGGCCACACCCCTGCGAATTTCGGTCATCAGTTCCAGCTTGAAGACAATGGTGTCTCCCGGTACTACTTTTTTACGGAATTTAATGTTGTCAATCTTCAGGAAATAGGTGCTGTACTGTTTGGGATCGTCCACCTGACTTAATACCAGGATGCCTCCGATTTGTGCCATGGCTTCCACCTGAAGCACTCCTGGCATTACCGGTTCTTCAGGAAAATGGCCCACAAAGAACGGCTCATTCATGGTCACATTCTTAACCCCTACGATGGTTTTATCCTTCAGGTCAATGATTTTATCTACCAATAGGAATGGCGGGCGGTGTGGCAGCAATTTCTTGATCTCGTTGATGTCGAACACCGGCTCTGCATTGGGGTCATATTCCGGAGCATCTGCTTTCAGCTGACGTCGTTTTATCTCCTTGCGAACAGCCTTGGCAAACTCAGCGTTTATCTTGTGCCCGGGTTTATTTGCGATAATTCTTCCTTTGATGGGCATTCCCGCCAGCGTGAGGTCGCCAATTACATCTAGCAATTTGTGACGTGCCGGCTCATTGGGATGATGCAGATCCAGGTTGTTAAGAATTCCGATGGGCTTAACTTCCACTGATGGTTTGTTGAACAGAGCGGCCAGCCGATCCAATTCTTCCTGAGGAACCTCCTTGTCGATGATGATAATGGCATTGTCCAGGTCACCACCTTTAATCAGATTGTTCTTTAAGAGAGGCTCCAGTTCATGCAGAAAAACAAAGGTTCTGCAGTTGCTGATTTCCGATTCAAACTGTTCCATTCCCTCCATGTTGGCATACTGATTGGAAAGCAGCATGGAGTTGTTGAATGAAATCATAGCCTGATAGTTCTGTCCGTCATCAGGAATGGCAATAACAGAGCTTCCGGTTTCAGGATCTTCTACTATCATCTTTTCTTTGACGATGAAGTATTCGCGTTCTGCCTCCTGTTCTGAAATGCCTGCTTCTTTTATTGCTTGTACAAAGAAGTGGGCACTGCCGTCCAAAATCGGAGCTTCCGGCCCATCTACCTCTATAAGGCAGTTGTCGATGCCCATGCCACGCAAGGCGGCAAGACAGTGTTCGATGGTGCTCACACGAGCATTATTCTCTTCCAGTACAGTGCCTCTTTCGGTAAATACCACGTTGTCGGCAAGGGCCCTGATCACCGGAGTGTTTTCCAGATCAGTTCGTTTAAAAGAAAACCCCGAGTTCACCGGGGCAGGATTTAGTGTGAGGGTAACTTCTGCGCCGGTATGGAGACCGGTGCCTTTTAATGAAGCTGATTTCTGAATCGTTCTTTGTTTTTCTGACATAGTAACTATCATTAAGTCGTAACTGACGACAATGTTTTTCAGCAGTGCCGGCGTGCCTTATTTTTCTGATACTTTTTTCTCCAGTTCCTGAAGCTGCTGGTAAATGGCCGGCAGTTTTCTGAACATCACATACGATTTGTTGTATTGCATGGCATCCATGGCAGGCGACCCCATCATTACGGTTCCTTCTTTGGTAATGCTTTTGGCCACTCCCGTCTGGGCAGCCATTTTTACCTGATCGGCAATCTTTAAATGCCCGGCAATGCCTACCTGGCCTCCAAACATACAGTTTTTTCCGATTTTGGTGCTTCCTGCAACGCCGGTTTGCGCTGCTATTACCGTGTTGGCACCTACTTCCACATTGTGTGCGATTTGCACAAGATTGTCTATTTTGGCACCTTTTCGAATGATGGTGGATCCCATGGTGGCCCGGTCTATAGTCGTATTGGCACCAATTTCCACAAATTCTTCGATGACGACATTACCTACCTGGGGAATCTTTTGATAATCACCATCCGGCCCCGGAGCAAAACCGAACCCGTCCGATCCGACAACAGCCCCTGCGTGAATGATGCAGTTGTTTCCTATTTTACAGTTTTTGTAAACTTTGGTTCCTGAATAGATGATGGTATTCTCACCAATCTCTACGCCTTCTCCAATAAAGGCACCCGGCCAAATCTGGGTATTGTCCCCGATTTTTGCTTTTTCGCTGATGTAGGCAAATGCTCCAATATAGGCAAACTCTCCAATCGAGGCCGACGAGTCGATGAAAGAGGGTTGTTCAATCCCTGTCTTCTTGGGCAACGAACTCTCATACATCTGAAGCAGCCGCGCGAGTGCCTGGTAGGCGTCCTCCACACGTATCAATGTTGCTTCTACAGGCTTTTCGGGTTTGAAGCTGTTGTTCACAATAACTACCGAAGCATCTGTGTTGTATATGTGCTGCTCATATTTCGGATTGGCAAGAAATGTAAGGGTTTCAGGGCGACCTTCCTCTATTTTGGAAACATCCCGGATAACCTGGTTTTCATTTCCTTCGACTGTTCCGTTTATAAGTTCAGCAATCTGTTGTGCAGTGAATTCCATGTTTAAAAATTTGGGACAAAACTAATAAATATATCTTTTGGTGTAAAATATAGTTGCGTCCTGGGGCATAAAATGCCATGTTTTTTCCGTTGAAACGGATCAATTGATCAATAAAACGTGATTTTTTGGCTGTGAGCCCTTCAGATTACTTGGGGTAACAGAGAATATACTTGCTCACAGGTTTTGATAAGGCAGTGTGATCAAGCATGTCGGATGCCAGAGAGATGTCTTTGGTGGTACCGTCTTTGTATATGATGTTGATGTTTTCGCCCCCTGTTTTGTAAGTACTGTTGGATACATGGTCGGTAAAAACAAAATAGTCCATCTCTTCAGTTGACAGCTTCAGGGAATCTTTTTGTTTTTCTTTAAGGGTATCGATAATCTCCTGGGAAAAAGGAGTATCAGAAACTTCAATTCTTAAAAGCTTTCTGTCCAGGATGCAGGACGACAGAATGGCTAGAACTTTGTCGTTGTTATTTTGCCAAAGCTTTAGGGCACTCATAATGTCGTTATCGTCCAGCATGGTAAAATCATTTAATATCTGGGGGTTGTTTTGGAAATCACCTTTACAGAAACGGTTCTTAAGAAAAGTTTCCAGAAATGGAGGTGCAGGGACGTCGTTGCCTTGTAAAGCAAGCTCTTTTGCCCTTTTTAAGACATTGATAAGCATTTTTTCTGCCACCAGGGCTGTTTTGTGCAGGTAAACCTGCCAGTACATCAGACGTCTGGCCACCAGAAATTTTTCAATGGAGTAGATACCTTTCCCTTCCACTACCAGTTCATTGTCTTTTATTTCCAGCATTTTGATGATCCGGTCGGAACCGATAACTCCTTCTGACACTCCCGAAAAGAAACTGTCACGTTTCAGGTAGTCGAGTCTGTCCACATCGAGCTGGCTTGAAACCAGTTGATGGAGGAAGAGCTTGTCGGTATTTCCGTTGAATATGTCAATGGCAGCAGATAGTTGTCCGTCAAAATGGTGATTCAGCCTTTCCATCAAAAGGAGAGAGATGTCTTCATGGTTCAGGCTTTCAATGAGCGTTTGTTCCAATGCATGAGAAAATGGGCCATGGCCCAGATCATGCATGAGAATGGCGGCATGAGCAGCCGTCGATTCACTGTCGGAGATCTCATGGCCTTTATCCCGTAAAACATTTATAGCCGTTCCCATCAGGAAAAATGCTCCCAATGTGTGTTGAAAACGTGTGTGTACTGCTCCCGGATAAACCAATGAGGTCAGGCCCAGTTGTTTGATACGCCTGAGCCTCTGGAAATAAGGGTGCTCAATCAACTCGAACAGGATGTTGTCGGGAATGCTGATGAATCCGTGAACGGGATCGTTCACAATTTTCCGCTGGTTGTAATGTGGTGTCGTTTTCAATGTTTTCTCTCTGGTTTTGTGGTACAAAGAAAGCCATTCGTAACGAATCGTACAAACTCAGGGAGTTGATAAATCGGGAGTTTCTGTGAAGATGTGTTCATGCAATCTGCATTCCCGCAAAATGATTTGATTTTTAGGCAAAAAGGTTTTTGCATATTTGTTTCTCATTCCTTATCTTTGCAGCGGTTTTCACAGTAAGTGGGTAGGGGGCAGGGGTCCCCTATTTTATTAATGGCTTGTCTATGATAGCAAAACAACAAATAATGGATTTGATTGCCGAAAAGCTTGACGCTGATGGCTTTTATGCGGTGGATGTGGCGGTTAAACCCGGTAACAGAATTGAGATTCTGATCGACAGTGACCATGGTGTACCCATAGAATATTGTGTGGAAATTTCACGATTGGTGGAGCACTCTTTCGACCGTGAGGAGGAAGATTTTGAACTGGAAGTGTCTTCTCCCGGCATCGGACAGCCCTTTAAGGTGTTGCAGCAATACCACAAATGCCTGAATCGTCCCGTAGAGGTGATGGATAATGATGGAAAGGTTCAGAAAGGAATTTTGGAAGAGGTTACGGATTCAGGTTTTGTTGTGAAAGAAGAAAAAATGGTGAAACCTGAAGGAAAAAAGAAAAAAGAGTTGCAGGTTTTTCACCATCAGTTTAGTTTTGATGAAGTAAAGAGGGTGAAAGAAATTCTTTCTTTGTAAATTCAATGAAAAAATGCCGGGGTACAACCGGTCTTGAGCAGATATAAAACAGAACGAACATACAACAGCAGCGATGGAAAATATTAATTTGATAGACACTTTTTCGGAATTTAAAGAGCTGAAAAATATTGACCGTGCAACCATGGTCAGAGTCCTCGAAGATTCATTCCGTAGTGTTTTGGTCAAGATTTTCGGAAGTGACGAAAATTTTGATGTCATCGTAAATATTGACAAAGGTGACTTTGAAATCTGGCGTAACCGCGAAGTGGTTCCCGATGGAGAAGTGGAAGATACCAATACACAGATTTCACTCTCGGATGCCCGTAAAATTGATGAAGATTACGAAATTGGAGAAGAAGTGGTGGATGAGGTGAATTTTCATAAATTCGGGAGAAGAGCCATTCTGACTTTGAGACAAAATCTTGCAGGTCAGATTATGGAATTGGAAAAAGATCATCTATACAGTAAATATACCGAGCGAATTGGAGATGTGGTAACCGGTGAGGTTTACCAAATCTGGAAACGGGAGATGCTGATCCTCGATGATGAAGGTAATGAGCTGATTCTTCCCAGAGCAGAACAGATCCCGGGAGATTTTTTCAGAAAAGGTGAGACTGTTCGGGCTGTGGTAATTCGGGTTGAAATGCGTAACAATACTCCTTTGATTATTTTGTCCCGCACCTCTCCTGTGTTCCTGGAGCGTTTGTTTGAATTTGAAGTGCCCGAGATCTATGACGGGCTTATAACCATTAAAAAGATTGTGCGTGCTCCCGGTGAGCGGGCCAAAGTGGCCGTTGAGTCGTATGATGACCGCATCGACCCGGTTGGTGCCTGCGTAGGAATGAAAGGTTCTCGTATCCATGGCATCGTAAGAGAGTTGCACAACGAAAATATTGACGTGATAAATTATACTGCCAATACGCAGTTGTTTATTCAACGTGCATTGAACCCCGCCAAAGTATCGACCATTAAACTTTTTGAGGAGGAGAAACGTGCAGACGTTTATCTGCAGCCTGAAGAAGTTTCTCTGGCTATCGGTAAAGGTGGTTTGAATATTCGTCTGGCCAGTCAGCTGACCGGTTACGAAATTGATGTGTATCGTGAAACTGAGGATGAGGATGAGGAAGATGTTTCTCTGGATGAATTCTCAGATGAGATTGAAAGCTGGATACTTGATGAACTTAAAGCGATTGGTTGCGACACCGCTAAATCGGTACTCGATTTGACCGTGGAAGATCTTACCAAAAGGACAGATCTTGAGGAAGAGACCATTCGTGAGGTAATCAATGTTCTGAAAGCCGAATTTGAATAATTCGCTTATCTTTGTTGGCAAAGATTTTTGCCTGATTGATTCATGAATTATTCAGATTAATCTTTTTTACCTGTAAAAACGAAAGTCCCTTATATGGCAGTTGGAAAAAGACTAAGTAAAATAGCAAAAGAATGTAATGTGGGAATCAGCACCATTGTTGATTTTCTGCATAAAAAAGGATTTCAGATTGAATCCAATCCGAATACCAAGATCTCGGAAGACATGGTTGATCTTCTGAGACAGGAATATCGTTCTGACTTTACCGTTAAGCAAGAGTCGGAAAAACTGGTTGAACGCAAGCAGAAAGGGAAAAAATCGTCTGTCTCTATTGATGACCTGAAAGAGGAGCAAGACGTTGATGAGGACACTGATGTTGAAGACGAGGTGCCTCCTGTCGTGAAGCCGGAGAAGAAAAAAGAGGAGAAACCAACTGCCGAATTTTCAACGCCCAAGCAAAAAATGGATGTTAAGGTTGTGGGGAAAATAGACCTCGACCAAAAGAAGAAAGCCGAAGAGCAACAAAAGGAGGAACAGAAGAAGGTTGAGGAAACCGCGGCTGTTGAATCTAAAGAAACTGCTAAAGCTGCTGATAAACCTGAAAAATCTTCGCAGGAAGAAAAGAAGACTGAAGATAAGGAGCCCGAAGTTGGTCATTCCAAAAAGGATGAATCGGAAAAAGAAACTCCCGATCAAAAAGTAGATATTCCGGTGGAGGTTGAGAAACCAGACAAAGATTTAAAAGTGGTTGGAAAAATTGACCTTGAGAAAAAACCGGAAGAAACCGATCAGAAAGAGGTGAAAGCCGAAGATGTTTCTGAAAAGAAGGAGAAGGGAGCTTCCAAAGAAACCAAAAAGGAAGTGAAGCCGGAAAAAGAACAGGCTGCTCCGGTGGAGAAAAAATCTGCCGAACAAAAGCCTGCAGAAGAAAAACCAGCAGAAGAAAAAGCTGCTCCGGAAACAGCTCCGGCTGCCGAAAAGGAAGACAGTACCAAAAAAGACGCAGACAGTTTTATGCCTACCAAGGTGAAAAAGTTGTCGGGTCCTACTGTTGTTGGTAAAATTGATCTTCCTGCCAACGCCCGTAACAACGAGAGTCGTGACGAGCAACGCAAGAAGAAGAAAAAGAGAAAACGCATCCGTAAGGAGAAAGAACGCGTAAATATTGCGGATAAACAGCAACCTCAAAATGCCAATGGTGCCGGTAAAGTGGCCCCACAGGATAAGAAGGAAAAACGTAAAAAAACCAAGGCGAAGAAGCGTCCTGCCCGCCCCGAAGTGAGCGAAGAGGATGTGCAAAAGCAGATTAAGGAGACACTGGCCCGCCTGACCTCCAAAGGAAAATCCAAAACATCCCGACATCGTCGTGATAAACGGGATGCTGCTGCTCAAAAGGAGCAGGATGAGATGGACCGGATGACAGAGGAGAGCAAAGTGCTCAAGGTGACGGAGTTCCTGACGGCCAACGACCTGGCCAGTATGATGGATGTGCAGGTGACACAGATTATTTCCACTTGTATGAGCCTTGGTCTCTTTGTTTCAATCAACCAGCGTTTGGATGCTGAAACCATTACTCTGGTAGCTGAAGAGTATGGTTACTCAGTTGAATTCATCAGTGTTGATGCTGCTGAAGCAATTGAAGAGAAGGAAGATAATCCTGAGGATCTTAAGCCTCGTCCGCCGATTATTACGGTGATGGGACACGTGGACCACGGTAAAACTTCTTTGCTTGACCATATTCGTAAAGAAAACGTTATTGCCGGTGAGGCAGGGGGAATTACCCAGCATATCGGTGCCTACAACGTAGAGTTGGCCGATGGCAGAGAAATTACCTTCCTGGATACTCCGGGACACGAAGCATTTACCGCGATGCGTGCCCGTGGAGCTCAGGTGACCGATATTGCTATTATTATTGTGGCTGCCGACGATGATGTGATGCCCCAGACCATTGAAGCAATCAATCATGCTTCTGCTGCAGGCGTGCCTATTGTGTTTGCCATTAACAAAATTGATAAGCCCAATGCCAACCCCGACAGAGTGAAAGAGGAACTGGCCAACATGAATTATCTTGTTGAAGAATGGGGCGGAAAATACCAGTCACAGGATATCAGTGCCAAGAATGGTGTCAATATTGATCAGCTTCTGGAAAAAGTATTGCTTGAGGCAGATTTGCTTGAGTTGAAAGCCAATCCTGATAAGCCTGCTGTGGGTTCGGTTATTGAATCTACCCTGGACCGCGGTCGCGGATATGTGGCAACCCTGTTGGTTCAGTCAGGAACCCTTAAAACGGGTGACCTACTACTTTCCGGTCAGTATTATGGTCACGTAAAGGCCATGTATAATGAGCGAAATCAGAACATTGATAAAGCCGGACCTGCTGAGCCTGTTTTGGTTCTCGGTTTGAACGGAGCACCACAGGCGGGTGAGAAATTCCATGTGATGGAGAACGAGAAGGAAGCTAAGGATATTGCAACCAAACGTTCTCAGTTGCAACGTGAGCAGGGACTCAGAACACAGAAACATATTACGCTTGATGAAATTGGCCGTCGTATTGCCATTGGAAACTTCCAGGAACTGAACCTTGTTGTTAAGGGTGACGTGGATGGTTCTATTGAAGCACTTGCCGATTCGCTTATCAAACTGTCAACTGAAGAAATTCAGGTGAATGTGATTCACAAAGCGGTGGGACAGATTTCTGAATCAGACATCATGCTTGCTGCGGCTTCCAACGCCATCGTAATTGGTTTCCAGGTACGTCCTTCACTGGCTGCCCGTCGTATTGCAGAGAAAGAGGAGATTGATATTCGTCTGTACTCTATTATTTACGATGCCATTGAGGAGATTACTGCCGCAATGGAGGGTATGCTCTCGCCGGAGATCAAGGAGCAAATTACAGCGACTGTTGAGATACGCGATGTGTTTAAAATCACCAAGGTTGGTACAATTGCCGGTTGTATGGTGAAAGAAGGCAAGGTGAAACGCAGTTCAAAAGTGCGGGTTATCCGTGACGGTATTGTGATTTACACAGGCGAACTCGGCTCTCTGAAACGATTCAAAGATGACGCTAAGGAAGTGGCCTCAGGCTACGAATGCGGATTAAATATCAAGAACTTTAACGACATCAAAATCGGAGATATTATTGAAGCATTTGAGGAAGTTGAAGTGTCCAGAACACTTTAATATCCATTCTGATAAATATAAAAAAGGCGACCCGAAATATTTCAGGTCGCCTTTTTTATGTATTCAGAGCAGATTGGTACTACTCAATTAATTTTTTGTAATCACTGGCCGAGAGCAGGTCATCAGCCTGATCGGGATCTGCCATTTCAATCTTTACCATCCAGCCGCCTTCGTAGGGCTCTTTGTTTACCAATTCGGGCTGACTTTCCAATTCCTCGTTTACCTCAATGATTTTTCCGGTAACAGGCATGTAAAGATCAGAAACAGTTTTTACAGCTTCAATGGTACCAAAGACTTCCTCTTTTTCGAGGTCTTCATCTTCAGTCTCGATTTCTACAAAAACAATGTCTCCCAATTCGCTTTGTGCAAAGTCGGTAACTCCTACAGTGGCTACGTTACCATCAATTTTAACCCACTCGTGATCTTTGGTGAATTTTAGCTTTTCCGGTATGTTCATATCTTTTTGTTGTTTATGGATTTCATTTCAAAATTAGATAAAATTTTAAGAATTATCTAACAGAAACGTTGCATATATTTCATGTAGATGAATAAACCGGGTTAATGGTTTCCTATTACACCCGACTATTGAGCCAGTGAGAATCTGAAACTAACTCCCACATTGGTATTAAATGTGGGATAAGATGATGAGATGTAGGGATTGTTGACCTGCCGGTCGTAGAAGACCTGAACATTAAACCGGTCACTCAGCACATAATCTGCGGTCAGTTTGAGGGTGGTTATCTTTTGGCCTGCCGTCATCTGGTTCGAACGTTCCTGAATCTTTCGGATGATAGAGAAACTCTCCCGCATGGATATGTCGGCTCTCAGATTGAGGTCGGATGATATTTTCGTCTGATTGTCTGATTTTCCCAGAATCATATCCATTTTATCGAATCGGTAGCCGATTCCAATCACCCATTCATTGTTGTAGTTTTCGATAAGCTGGTTGTTATTGAGGCTAAGGTTCAATATTCGCCCTTTTTTGTACTCGGCACGAGTACTGAAGTTCCCCGGCCAGGTAATGTTGAACTGGAGGAAAGGTGCGAATTGTTCTGTTATGGTAACGCCGCTGATCAGGTATTTGGCAATAAAATTATTCTGTGCATCACGTACAAAGCTAAGTCCGTCACCATTTTCCTGCCATTCCAGATTGGTTTGGTAGTTTCCGATGGAATAGGTTGAGGTATAAGCATGACTGATGTCGAAAGATTTTACATATTTTTTGAAGAATTCAATCTTGGATAGCCCACTGTAATTAATTCTCCAGTTGGGTTTGATGTAAGCGAGTGAGGGGAATGTTTCCAGAAAAATATTACCGGCACTTTTACCCGAATAAGCTGAAAGGAAAGCCGGTATCAGCACTTCTCTTGAGGTAAGACTATACCCGTCCACACCTGATTCCACTGTATGTCCGCGGTCGGGATATCCATTGGGATTGTATGGCATGCCGGAAATGTTTCTCTCCTGATAGTATTCGGTTTCCGGGAAAATGGATCCTGTTCTTTCACTTCCCAGACGTTCGGCTATGACCGCCCTGTTTTTCAAAAACTGATCGTAAGCAGGTGAACTGTAATCCCCATTTTTATCTACTTTGTCGAAAGCGGTGGCAAGGGTGTTGAAACTCATGGAGAAACTTCCCGATTCCATGGTGTTGAACGCCCCTCTGAACTCCTCTCCGTTAAAGAGGTAATACTCATTCATGTTGTTGGAGTACCGGCGGTTGGCTGTTATATCTATTCGGAGATCTTTGATGGGCTCAATGGTTGCGCGGATATTGAGATCTTCCGTGTGCGTCATAATATAAGGTGTGTTCAGGGTGCTGTCAGTAGTCAGCCAATTGTTTTCTACGGCTGTCATGGCAAAGTCTCTGTCCTGAACTCCCAGAAGGAACGGAATTCCGGGAGCATTGATTCCACGGACGTTTTGGTTTCCTAAAAAGCCGGACTCCGGCAAATATCCGGGTAAGGTTGTTCCGTTATTGGAAGAGTAGGAAACAGAAAGGTTCTTAATCCCCGTGGCCAGTTTCAGGAGATTATCGGCAACAATTTTTATGGGTGATGTGGAGGTTTTTCGTTGGCCGGTAATCAGCGTCCTTGCATTGGAGATATCGCGTGAGGTAACAAAGGTTACCTTGTTGTTGTCTATAACTCTGGTTGTTCCCTGAACCGGACGTCCGTTGCTGTCAAAAATGCGGACCTGTACATCGGTTGTATTGAGTTTGTGCTCAATTTCCAGAGGTGTGTCTTTTTGGATATTCAGACTGTGACTGGTGTAACGGAGTTGTTCGGTGCCGCCTGATTTTTGCTGGGGCCTGGACAAGTTTCTCAAATAATCCACTTTGTTGTACAATCCGGTGAAATTGAATTGTGCATTCCCCTGAATGGTATTGGAATTTCGTATGGTATTTCCCCATTCATACTGTTCTTCAGTGATGGGCCCCTGTTGCCAGTTAAATTGAGCACCGTAATTGATGTTGGCCGAAGTCCAGTCGAGCATCGGGAGCTTATTGATGGGCAGTCGGTAGCTGGCATTGATGTTGTGCTGATAATTGGTCGTTCGGCCATACGACATGATGTTGCGCATTACCGAGTCTTTCCACAATTCATACTCATCGCGGTACCGATCTTTATTGACAACTCCTGTAGGCTCATCAATTCTGGCATTGGTAGTGGTGCGGAAATCGAGCTTCAGTGAGCGGGTCAGGTTGTAAGTCATCTCAAAATAGCGGTTCCAGTTAAAGTCTTTTCGCACCGAAACAGGAATTTTAAAGGTCGGGTTGTTGACATTTCTCAGTTGAGACTCTGAATAATCGCGCATCAGCTCCCATCGGTAGTTTATCTGGCTGGGCAGCAGGTAAAAGTTGAAATCACGGATGAGCTTGAACGCATCTCCTTTGATACTTTTGAAGGGTTCAACAATTTTTGGCTGACTGGAGAAATTGTAAGCCAGAATTCCCCGGTATGTTTTATCTATTTTATATTCTGTTTTTACGTCTTTGTGTTCCGATTCGTTGTAGGAATAGGTGGCACTCAGGTTGGAAAGATCATAGATTTTTGGATGATTGTCTTTTGGTTTTAGCCTGACATTGGTGAAGTTGATGCTTTTTCGGCTTGTCCGGTCTTGCGACAGGTCTTTGATGCTGTCTCTGGCTGCCTGCGAGGAAGCATTGTCCAGCGCCTGTTCCATGGTAATATCGGGATCCAGCGGATTGTATTCGGGGGTTGCAACCTGCTCACTGGCGCTGACGTACATGGGTGCCGAAAGTCTCGATTCGGGGCCCAGCAGTTTTCCAAGCTCCAGATTGGTTGCCACGTCGTACTGATAGTAATCCTCACGACTTCTTTCGTTGACGCTCTGTTCGATGCTGCCGAAACCAATGGTATTTACTTTCCCGGCCATGGAAACACTACCCAGATCGGCCAGTTTTACATTTACCCGTGCATTGGCAGCCCAACCTCCTTCTTCGTCAAAATCGGACAGCCTGAGCTCGTTAAACCATACCTCCGTGGACTTCAGGTCAATCGTGTTGTTGCGGATACCAATCATAACAGAGCGGACATTGGCCAGACTCGGATTACCTTTGATCCCGATGTGATTGTCCGGATTGTCCGGATCGGCAGTATAAAACTTCTTATTTATGGCTGCATCCTGATTTCCGCTCCTTAACTCATCATTTCGTCTGAGTTTTATTTGTTGAAGCAACTCAATGGGGAAATCGAACCTGTTCTCCTCCGGCCAGACAATATATCTGTCGCCGGTGGAGTTGTTGCTATAAGTTCCAGCCGGTGTCAGTTTCAGAGGAATCTCATACTCGTAGTAGTTATTTCTGAAATCAGTTCCCAGTCTGATGAAGGCTACAATGTCGTCGTCTTCCAACGGATAACCGGATATTTCTTCGGCATGAACTTCCATTTTTATGCGCCGGTACTGACGCATATCCATGTTCAGCGTTTTGTAAACAGCCCGGGCATCACTTCCTGCCAGGTCTGTGGTTTTAAGCACAAGGGACTGTTCGTTGAGTTGCCTGATTTGCGGATTTCCCGGATCGATGACCCTGTCGATTCCCGGGGGTAAAACATAGTTGACCGGCTTGCGGGTACCGTTTTCTTCGATATTTACAGTGGCCACTTCGAATTGGGTGCTTTGAGACGGAGTCACCATGTCATCTATTTCATACAACTCATCGTTGTATTTTCTCCATTCGGAACGAACCAGATCCATGGTGGCGAAACGAAGAAATACAGTGTCCGTAAAGTTCTTCAGAAACATCCGCATGAATCTTACAGAACTAAGGTCACTCAACTCTCCAATGGTGGTGTCCGGCTCGTTGACCGGCACTTTGAACTGATACCATTTCACAGAACTTGTCTCTCCGTTTTTCAGAGTTACTGTTGATTCAATCTGGTCGGTTATGAAATTCTCGCCCACATTCATATCTTCCGGACGCAGACTTATTTTGTACTGAAAATAGCTTTCTGTTTCGCTCAGCGTATTGTCTCTGTTGATGTCCTCTCCGTCGGGGAGGGTTGTTGATGCTGTGCTGTAGCTTTCATCGGAGTATTCCGACGGTATGGAGTTTCCTTCCGGATTGTTGAAGTTTTTGTACCTGTCGAGAATGCCTGTTTCTGCCTGGTCATAATCACTTCCCCGGTGATAATGATAGTCATCGGCGGCAGGGTCATCCAGAATGTTTTGGTAAGCTTCATCGTTCAGCAAACCGGACCCAAACAGGTTATCAATCAGGTTAAGGAATGGGTGGGGGGTATTTCGGTAAAAAGAGCGTTCTGTTTCTGAATTCATGCCATTCAGTCCCACGTCCTGTGCATATCGTGCTGCCGGATCATTGCTGAAAGCATTGACGAGACTCTGTTTGGTAGGCACATATCCCCAGGCTGTGCTATCCACATCAAACGGGTCTTCGGGGCCGGGAAGCCCCTGCTCAAAAAATTTGCGTGAGTCTCGAAGGATGTCCTCAGAAATGTTTCCCAGATTGATGTAAAAATCGCCTCCCTGCCCGGGACCATCTTCGTACACAAAGGGGTCCATTACCCAGAATTCAATGTACTCCACGTTGGCTGATTCGAAATCACTTTGTTGAATCTCCCGCATGATACCACCCCAGCGTTGGTTCGGGTTTTCAAGTTTTCCCTCCTGTGTCAGATTGGTGTCGAAGTTGTAAGGTCCCCGTTCATTCGGATAATAGGCCAGGTTTAGCACCGGGATGTTGGTCGGTTCTCCGTAGGCACTCTCGCGGTAAGGAAAAATCTCTTTTTCGTAAACTTCACGTACGAAATGGCTGGATTGCTGGTCTGAATTTTGGCGCAGATGACCGGGAGTAAGGTTGTTGTTGCGCAAAAAGAGCGGGTCGATGACATACCACGCAGTTTTAGCACGGTTAAAACCGTAATTCAGGTCATTTATGTTGGCTGCTTCCGGAAAAAGGTCGGGCTGCCCCTGCGGGGTACTTGCCAGTTTCCAGGCTGTCCAGTTCTTGATGTCTATGGGGATTTCACTGCCTTCAAAATCGTCGATGTAGGATGTCCCCTCTTTGTCGATGACATTTGGATGTCCGGGAATGAGCTGAGCAAATTCCCCTTCGAACGAGATGGAGGAGGGGGTGGTGGTCTCAACCAGAGGCAATTTATCTATGAGAGCTGTCAGTCCATTGGACTCGGTATAATAGGAGGTGTTAACTCCCCATATGGTGTTGGCAATGGGTTCATCGCCGAAATTAACTTTTTGGGTAAGCGGTCGCTCACGCAAATGCATCAGGGTCGCCCCCACATTGAAGTCGTTGTTGAATTGATAATTTAGGTGTGTACCCAGCAGGGTTTTGGTCTGAAGATTAAACATCTCCTGGCTTTCCAGGGAGACCTGAATCGGTGTTCCGGATTCCAAAAGACCTTCATTGAGAATACGGATGCGCCCTGTGGTGTAATCCACTGAGTAGTCCTGATTTTCTGTGAGTCTGATGCCCCCTGCAGTTACCACAACCGATCCTTCCGGAATGTTGAAGGCATTCAGTGAAATTTCACTGCTGACAGACGATTTGTATGTTCCGGAGAGTTTGAATTTGTTTTTTTCTGCAAACTGCGATGCATTGGTCAGGGTGGAGTCGTACAGGGCGTTAAAAACATATTTGTCAATGAGTGCCTGATTGCCTGCCAGTTTTTCTTCCAGATGGCGGCCAAATGGTTCCACAACAGGGAATACGACACGTCCCTGCTCCGGCAGAATGGTGTATCCCGGAACATAATCGAAGGTTCCGTCGGGGTAGGGTTCCTGATTGCTGTCAAGTCTGTCAAGTCCCATGATGCCAATCAGAAGCTCACCATTGATGCCACCTTCATCAGGTTCAGGCCCTTCGGGAAAATAATTGATGAATGAACCCTTGGAATCATCGAGGTAAACCACATCCATAATAAAGTCTTCCGGACTAACCTGGTAAGCTCCAATGGCATAGATGTTTTTCATCATCAAGTCCCAGGTGTTGAGACTGGGAGAGAGCAGCGTTCCCTTGAGCAGTTTGAGGTAAAGGCTGTTCGGTGCTTCCACTCCTCCGGTACTGAATTCTCCTACCTGATATACTTGTCCGTTGTAAGTGTATTCAAAAGCCACTGCCAAAACTTCATCGTCGTCGAGCGGACTGTTTAATGAAATATATCCCAGCTTGCTGTGCAGCGTATATTGAGAACTGTTGAGCAACCGGGCATTTTCAATTTTCTCATATTCTCTGGATCCCCTGAAACCCTGACTTTCGAGTGAGGCAAATGTGGAAGAAACCTGATTGATGTCTCTGGCACCGGAATAGGTGCTGTTCATGCTGCTGTAGAGGTTGTTGGCCTCATTGGAGGGGATGGCTCCGGGTTGGGCAGTCCACAGTCCGGGGTTCGCCAGGTTATTGGCACCTTCGGCAAGGTCAGCAAAGGCAATGATGTTTCGTGACTCGTTGAAATCGTTGCTGCGGTTGGTTACCCAAACTTCAATTTTTGTGATGTTGAAAGGGGAATTGATGATGGGCAGATTCTGCATAGCCTCGTTGTATCGCTCCCTGAACTGATGGGCCAGAAAGAAGTGACGGTTTTTATCGTATTCGTCAGCACTTATTTCAAAATCCTGCTGCTGTGCTCCCCCCTGGATATCCATGGTGGAGGTTTCACCTTTTTGCTGAGAGAAAATAGAAGTTACTGTGAGGCGACCAAATTGCATCTCTGTTTTGACACCGAACAGGCTCTGGCTACCGGTAATCAAGGTTCCGGGAAGTGGGAGTGTTACATTTCCTGCCTCCACTTTTTGCAGAATTTCATCTTCATGACCGGTGTATTCCAGGTTGATCTGGTTTTCAAAATCAAAAGTAGCTTCCGTGTTGTAGTTGATTCCCATTCGGAGCTTATCACCAATGTTTCCGGTGATATTCATTTGTATTTTTTCCTGAAAGTCGAAAGTAGTGGTTTTTCGCATTCTTTCCTGAAGGGTCGGGTTGTCGATGCGGGTATGGTTTACTCCGATTTGAAGTTCGGCAATTCCCTGGGGACGAATATTGATGGTGCTGCTTCCGAATATGCTTTCAACTGCTTGTCCTGCTCCGAATTGAATGCCACCTGCTCCTTCTTCTTCCGTGGCAGAGAGATTTTCGTCCCAGTATTTCATCATCGATTTGCGCATCTCCTGTTTTCGATACTCCTCCACTGTCATGGTGTATGGGAGCTTCACAGGTACGCTGCCAACCATCTTATACAAATTTATCAATCCGGTTACAGGATCATATTCTGCCCGGTAGGAGCTGTTTTCCGGTTGTGGAATCAGTGGAGATGTTGCTTTGTCATCCGGAGTTGAAAAATCTTCCGGATGAATGATGCGGTCCATTCTGAATGTTTCAGTGGTGTCGGGCCGCTGGGTGGTTGCATCGGGTCGGGATTCGAAAGAAAAGTCCATGCCGGGAGCGGCTCCTGTAAAAGCCAGGAGAGAAAGGAGGGCAAGGGAGAGGAGGATATGTTTGCTGTATTTTGTGTGCATTCAGAAAAATTGCGGAATGTTCGCCGGGTTACATCATTTTTAATGCAAGCTTGATGATATCTTCAACCTTGCGGCCTGGGTCTTCCTTAAGTATTTTGTCAATCGTTTTTTGCGATGGCGCTTTTGAAAAACCCAACATCACTAAAGCAGATAACGCTTCTTCTGCTTTTGTATTGTCTGCAGGCATCAGGAAATTTTCCCCTTCAGTGGCTTTGCCTATTTTGTCTTTCAATTCCACAATCAGGCGCTGAGCCGTTTTTAATCCTATTCCTTTGATGCTTTTTATCTGATTTACATTTCCGGTGGAAATGGCTATATGCAGTTCATCGGGCGACATGGACGAGAGCATCATCCGTGCGGTGTTGGAGCCAATACCCGATACAGAGACAAGCATCCTGAAGAGATCTCTTTCCCTGGTCTCAAAAAATCCATACAGCATGAAAGCATCTTCACGGATGTGTTCATGAATGTATAACTGAACCTCACTTTTGTCCTTCAGTGCTTCAAAGGTGAAAAGAGAAATGTTTAAAAAATAACCTATCCCGTTGTTTTCAACGATGGCATAGGCAGGGGTGATTTGTGCAATTTTTCCGGAAATAAACTCGTACATATCGGTATTTTAAACTTTATGAATTATTCTTCAAGCATCGGGACTCCGGAGGATTCCCCGGGTTAGCCTTGTTGTACCCTCTGTTGTTCAGGTGACCGCCCGTGGCGTTTCAGAGATGTAACTGGTGGAACTTTGGCAATTTTACCATTCTCTGATTTTTATCCCCTCTTTCTCAACCTTCCAATCTCCGGCCTTTTTTTCCTCATTGACAAATATAATACAGTCTTCTAAGGAATGGCGTATGGTTTTTAGTTTTTGTTCTCTTCATTTCCCCATCCGCGGGCTTTTAACTCAATTTCCTCTCCGGCATTGGTCTCCAGGGTATATCCTTTCGATTCGGGAGTGATGTGGCCAATTACAAAGACATCTTTTAGCCCTTTCCCTTCTTTTTCTATCTTTTGATAATCGTCCAGTGAGAGCGTAAATAACATTTCATAATCTTCACCTCCGTTGAGTGCCGCCACCAGGGGATTTATCTCCATCTCTTCGGCAAGCGTGGAGGTGGAATGGTCAATGGGGACTTTATTCTCATAGATGTTGCAGCCTGTTCCTGATGCTTTGCAAAGTCTGAGCAAAGCAGCAGCCAAACCTTCGCGAACCAGACTCATGGAGGTTGGTTCCAGAGCAGCTTCCTGTAACTGAGTGAGTAGTTCTATTCTGGCTTCGGGCTTTAATTGTCGCTCCAGTAAATAATCGTAACCTCCAAAATCCGGATCATTCTGCCCGGTCTCTTTCATCACCTGTTTTTCTCTTTCCAAAAGTTGCAACCCCATAAATGCTGCACCAAAATCTCCTGTAACACAAATGAGATCATTCTCTTTTGCTCCGCTTCGATTGAGGGTCTTCCCCTTTGGGGCAAATCCAAATGCGGAAGTGGAGATGGTCAGACCGGTGAGTGATGAAGAAGGCCGAAATCCGGTCAGGTCTAATTCATATTTTTGACAGGCCATTGCTACACCTTCCATGAGCAATTCCACCGCTTCCAAAGACATTTTACTGCTGAGTCCTAGTGCCAGACTCAGGTGGGTGGGGACAACCCCGGCAGCAATAACATCGGAAATGCCTGCCACCACAGTTTTGTATCCCAGATGACGAAGCGGATAATAGGTCAGATCGAAATGAATGCCCTCCAGCAACAGATTCTGTGCGGTTACCAGTTCATCTCCTTCCGCCCCCGTGATAGAGGCATCATTTTTAATTCCACAAAGTGTATTGCTTCGTCTGTTGGGAAACGTTTTTTCAATGTGTTCTATGAGGCCGAAAAGGCCAATTTCTGATAGTGGTGTTACCGTTTTACTCATGATTTTACTTTTGTTATGCAAAGATATAATAATAGTCGGGTTCTTCTTTTTCTAAATAGTGTTTGTCTATAAAGTCCAACTTCTGCGTTGTTGCTCAAAATCTAAATCCTCATCCCGATTGTGCTTTTTGTTGGTTTTTTGTTTAAAAACCTTACAAAAGCTACTTCGGGACTGCGGTTTAGATTTTTCACACGTCTTGAATTTGAACTTTCTAGTTCAAACACGTGAAAAACGCCTGGTTTATGGGCAGAAACTAAATAAATATCAATAAGTCAATCGAAAAGTAAAATGCCTGTGTAAATTTAGATTTAATCTAAATGTTTAATACCTTTGCATCCGCAATTGTTATTAATCCTTAATGAATTGAACCCTAAACTCATTATCATTGTTTTAACCAGCAGAATGACAGATTAATTTTTGATATGGCAACAGAACAAGATAAAATATTAGAAGAAGTAACCAAAGGGGAGTATAAATACGGTTTCTATACCGATATTGAAATGGATATGCTGCCTAAAGGGTTGAGTGAAGAGGTTATCAAAGAGATTTCCAAACGCAAAGGAGAGCCTGAATTTATGTTGGAATTCCGTCTTGAGGCTTATCGCAACTGGTTGAAGATGGAAACACCCGATTGGGCTCATTTGAATATTCCTGAAATCGATTTTCAGGACATTATTTACTATGCTGCACCAAAGAGCAAACCCAAGCTTGACAGTATGGATGATGTGGATCCTGAGTTGAAAGCAACCTTTGATAAACTGGGTATTCCTCTTGAAGAGCAGAAACAGTTGGCGGGTGTTGCAGTAGATGCTGTTATGGACAGTGTATCTGTAAAAACCACCTTCCGGGAAACGTTGGCCGAAAAAGGGATTATTTTTTGCAGCATCAGTGATGCCATTAAAGAGTATCCCGATTTGGTAAAGAAGCATCTGGGTAGTGTAGTGCCACCCAATGACAACTATTTTGCTGCCTTGAACTCTGCCGTGTTTTCCGACGGTTCGTTTGTTTATATCCCCAAAGGGGTGCGCAGTCCGGTGGAATTGTCCACTTATTTTCGTATCAACGCCATGAATACAGGACAGTTTGAACGAACCCTGATTGTAGCTGAAGATGACAGTTATGTAAGTTACCTGGAAGGTTGTACTGCTCCTCAGCGTGATGAAAATCAGCTGCACGCAGCTATTGTGGAAATTGTAGCCATGGAGCGGGCAGAAGTGAAGTATTCAACGGTTCAGAACTGGTATCCCGGAGATAAAAATGGAAAAGGTGGTATCTATAATTTTGTGACCAAGCGCGGCCTGTGTAAAGGTGATTACTCTAAGATATCGTGGACACAAGTAGAGACCGGATCGGCCATTACCTGGAAATATCCAAGTTGTGTGTTGATGGGAGATCACTCTTCCGGAGAGTTTTATTCAGTTGCACTGACCAATAATCATCAGCAGGCAGATACCGGAACCAAGATGATTCACCTTGGGAAGAATACCAAAAGTCTGGTGGTTTCAAAGGGAATCTCCGCCGGAAAAAGCCAGAACAGTTATCGCGGACTCGTAAAGGTTTCCAAGAGAGCAGAAAATGCCCGAAATTTTTCGCAGTGTGATTCATTGCTGATGGGAGATAAATGCGGAGCGCATACTTTCCCATATCTGGAAATTAACAACAACTCGGCGAAGGTTGAGCACGAAGCAACGACCTCCAAAATCGGAGAGGATCAGATTTTTTATTGTAACCAGCGTGGCATTGATACGGAAAGTGCTGTTGGACTGATTGTAAACGGCTATGTGAAAGAGGTAATCAATCAGTTGCCCATGGAATTTGCAGTGGAAGCTCAAAAGTTGCTTGAAATCAGTCTTGAAGGGAGTGTGGGATAAAGGCCCCGTGAAAATAAGAAAAACAAATTTTGGAATTCATTAAGTCGCTTGGCGCAGAATTCCATCATCTAATCATCATATAAGTTCTGAAAATATGCTTTCGATAAAAAACTTACATGCTAAAATAGACGATAAGGAAATCCTCCGGGGAATAGATCTGAAGGTAAAACCGGGTGAGGTTCATGCAATTATGGGACCCAATGGTTCAGGGAAAAGTACCCTGGCCTCTGTGCTTGCCGGAAATGAGATGTTTGAAGTGAGCGAGGGAGAAGTGCAGTTCAACGGAAAGGACATTCTGGAAATGGCTCCTGAAGACAGGGCCAGAGAGGGATTGTTTCTGAGTTTCCAATATCCGGTAGAAATCCCGGGTGTGAGTATGGTTAACTTTTTACGTACTTCCATCAATGAATTGCGGAAGTACAGAGAGGAAAAGCCCTTGTCTGCCAGTGAATTTCTGAAACTGATGCGTGAGAAGAAGAATCTGGTGGAGATCGATTCTGATCTGACCAATAGATCGGTAAATGAAGGTTTTAGCGGAGGAGAGAAGAAGAAAAATGAAATCTTCCAGATGGCCATGCTGGAGCCAAAGCTTTCCATTCTGGATGAGACCGACTCAGGACTCGATATCGATGCGCTGAGAGTGGTTGCAAACGGGGTGAACAAATTGAAACGTCCCGATAATGCAACTGTGCTCATTACTCACTATCAGAGACTTCTGGAATACATTGTTCCCGACTATGTGCATGTGCTTTATCACGGGCGTATTGTGAAAACCGGCGGAAAAGAGCTTGCTCATGAGTTGGAAGCCAATGGGTACGACTGGATTAAGAAGGAGTTTGGCGATAAGTAAACGCCTGTCCCGGAGTCGAACTTTTAATTTTGAATTGAATGGATAATGTAATCAAAAATATCATTGGAAAGGATATCTCTCTTGCTGAACTGTTTGAGGAAAACAGGTCTGTCATTGAATCGCATTCCTCACCGGTGCTCAACAGCTTGCGCGATGAGGCCTTTGATGCTTTTCAGGAGTTGGGAATTCCTTCCAATAAAGTTGAGAATTATAAATATACCAATCTTCAACCTCTGTTCAGTGGAGATTATGCCTTTTCACTGAAACCTGAGACGCTCACAGAGAATCTGGAGGATATTTTCTCCTGTGATGTGGATACCCTCGATTCAATTACCGTCTATTTGGTAAACGGCTGGTATTATACCCGAAATAATCCCGGAGATTTGCCAAAAGGGGTAGTGATCGGCAGTATGGCCCAGGTGGCGAAAGAGAATCCTGAATTAATTGAAAAGTATTATGGTACCCGGGCTCCGCATTTGTCGGATGGTGCAGTGGCATTCAATACCATGTTTGCTCAGGATGGCTTTTTTGTACATGTGCCCAAAGGGGTGGTTGTTGAAAAGCCCATTCAGATAGTCAATATTCTGATGTCGGAAGATGCTTTGATGACTACCCAACGCAATCTCGTGGTGATGGAGGATAACAGTGAGGCGCGCATCATGGTCTGTGATCATACACTTACTACCGGTAAGTTTGTGATGAATAATGTAACAGAGGGTTATGTGGGAAGAGATGCCAGGCTGGATTTGTACAATTTGCAAAATCAGCACAATGCCACCACCCAGGTTGCAGGATTTTATTTCGAGCAGCATGAAAACTCACATCTGGCAACCAATAACCTTACACTGCATGCCGGAGTTGCCCGTAACAACATCGAACTGAAACTGGCCGGCTCTCATGCCGAAGGTCATGCTTATGGTTTGTATCTTCTGGATAAGAATCAGCATGTGGATAACTTCTCGTATATCGATCACGCAGTTCCCGACTGTTTCAGTGATGAATTGTTTAAAGGTGTGCTGGACGACCACTCAACGGGTGCGTTTACCGGAAAAATCATGGTTCGGCCCGATGCTCAGAAGACCAATGCCTATCAGTCAAACAATAACCTGCTGCTTACCAATGATGCAAAAATGAATACCAAGCCCCAGCTTGAGATTTATGCAGATGATGTGAAATGTAGTCACGGAGCAACAGTGGGACAGATTGATGAGGATGCCATGTTTTATCTGCGTACACGTGGAATCAATAAAAATGAAGCCACCATTTTACTGATGTATGCTTTTGCCTACGAGGTGATTGAGAAAATCAAGGTAGAACCATTGCGCGAGCAAATACGAACGCTGATTGAGAAACGTTTCCGCGGAGAGCTGGACAAATGTCACTCGTGTGTGGTATGTGGTCAAAAGGGTACCGATGTAACCTGCTTGTAAGCATGTTTATTTGATAATAATTTTTTCCGGTACCCGTCTTTTTGGCAGGTACCGGATTGTTTGTTTTATACTATGGCTTTTGATATCCGAAAAATAAGAGACGATTTTCCCATTCTCCATCAGGATGTGAATGGTAAACCTTTAGTTTATCTCGACAATGCCGCAACTACTCAAAAACCTTTGCAGGTGATTGACGCTGAAGCCGCAGTTTACAAAACGATCAACAGTAATATTCACAGAGGGGTGCATCATTTGAGTAATGTGTGCACCGAAGCTTTTGAGGAGGTCCGAAAAAAAACCGCTGATTATATTAATGCCGAATCTTCTGATGAAGTGATTTTTACCCGGGGGACCACAGAGTCAGTGAATTTGCTTTCTTCTTCCTTTGGGGAGACCTTCCTGAAGGAGGGCGATGAGATCATTCTGACGGAAATGGAGCATCACAGTAACATCGTTCCATGGCAGTTGCTGGCTCAGCGTCGGGGTGTTACCGTGAAAGTGGTGCCTGTTACAGATGCCGGTGAATTGGATATGCAGGGCTTCAGTGAGCTGCTCAATGAGAAAACCAGTCTGGTTGCAGTGACACATATCAGTAATGTATTGGGAACCATTAATCCCGTTGAGGAAATAATCGCTCTTTCACATACTGCCGGGGTGCCGGTGATGATTGACGGAGCTCAGGCGATTCACCATGTGCTCGTTGATGTTCAGAAACTGGATTGTGACTTTTATGCGTTCAGTGGACATAAGATGTATGCCCCAACAGGTGTGGGGGTGCTCTACGGAAAGCGGAAATGGCTTCAGCAAATGAATCCATATCAGGGTGGGGGAGAGATGATTGATAAAGTCTCTTTCTCGGGAACCACCTTTAACGATTTACCTTATAAGTTTGAAGCCGGAACGCCAAATTATGCAGGGGTTATCGGACTTGGCGCAGCCATTGATTATCTCAGAAATATAGGTTTGGAGGATGTGTGGGCCTATGAACACGAATTGTTTGAATATGCCCTGAAGCAGATGAGTGCCGTTCCCGGAATACGTTTTGTAGGGCAGGCCCGACATCACACCAGCGTTATTTCTTTTCTTTTGGGAGATGCTCATCCGTTTGATGTGGGCACCCTTCTGGATAAACTGGGGTTTGCATTGCGAACCGGTCACCATTGTGCGCAACCATTGATGGATCGTTTCAGGATTTCGGGAACGGTGAGGGCATCATTTGCTTTTTACAACACCAGAGAGGAAGTTGACAACCTGGTTGAGGCGCTGAAGCGTGTGGCAATGATGCTTGGTTAAAGAGTTCGTTTATTATGAAGTTGCTATCTTTGCAAAAAAATAAACAGCATGACCATAAAAGAGAAACAGCAGGAAGTTATTGAAGAATTCTCAGCATTTGACGATTGGATGGACAAATATTCATTGCTCATAGAATTGGGAAATGAGCTAGATTCTTTTGATGAAGCCAATCGCCAACAACAAAATCTTATTGAGGGGTGTCAATCGAAAGTTTGGCTCCATGCGGAAATGAACGACGGGAAGATAGAGATCCAGGGAGATAGTGATGCCATTATCGTAAAGGGAATTGTGGCTCTCCTGCTGCGTGTGCTTTCCGGCCATACCCCCGACGAAATACTTGATAGTGATCTCTTTTTTATTGATGAAATAGGATTGAAAGAACATCTGTCGCCTACGCGCAGCAATGGGCTGGTGGCTATGGTCAGACAAATTAAAGCTTATGCGCTGGCCTTTAAAGCCCGGCAGAATAAGTAAGTGAACTTCGGTTCGGATAAGATTGTTAGCTGTAAAAGGAGAATGATATGAGTACAGAATTTCTGAATACCGAAACAGATATTGTAAAGGTTCTTAAAACCATTTACGACCCCGAGATTCCGGTCAATATTTATGACCTGGGACTGATTTATGAAGTGGAAGTTCGGGAAGAAGGAAAAGTTAAAGTGGTGATGACACTGACATCGCCTAACTGTCCGGTGGCCGAATCACTGCCCGAAGAGGTGTATGAAAAAGTACTATCGGTAGAAGGGGTTAAAGAGGTGGACTTGAATTTGACCTTTGATCCACCCTGGACTAAAGATATGTTGTCGGAAGAAGCCCTTCTTGAGTTGGGACTCCTTTAAATTGTTTGAGATGGATCTGATTGCTGAGCAACGAGGTCAAATGATTCGTGAGAAAGCACTGGATCTCGGATTTGATGATGTTGCTTTTGTGGAGGCTCAGTTTTTAGAAAGAGAAGCTGAAACGTATGACCGGTGGATCACGAAAGGGGCTCATGCAGGAATGGATTATATGGCCCGCAATCGTGAGAAACGCAATGATCCGCGACTGCTCGTGGAGGGAACAAAATCGGTGGTGGTCGTGCTGCAGAATTATCAACCGGACAGGAATACCTCTCAGGGCGACGAATTTAAGATCTCCAAATATGCTTACGGACGGGATTATCACAAAGTGCTGAAAAACCGGCTGAAAAAACTGATGTCTTTTATCCGAACGGAGGTGGCGGATGAGGCCGATGGTCGTTTTTTTGTCGATTCAGCTCCGGTTTCCGAACGTTCGCTTGCCGCTCGTGCCGGACTAGGATGGCGTGGGAAAAATACCAATCTCATACATCCGCGACTGGGGTCATTTGTTTTTATCGGAGAGTTGTTTCTCAATTTTGAATTGCCCTACGGGACTCCCATAAAAGAGGCCTGTGGTGGTTGCACTCGTTGTTTGGATGCCTGTCCCACCGGTGCTTTGACATCCCCTTATGAATTGGATGCCAATAAATGTATCTCTTATCTGACCATTGAAAATAAAGGCGAAATCTCAGAAGATTTCTCAGGCCAATTTGATGGATGGATCTTTGGTTGCGATATATGTCAGGATGTTTGCCCATGGAATTGGAAAGCCAGGCCGCATAAAGAACCTGACTTTAATCTTCGGCCGACTTTTGGAAAGATGACCAGCGTGGACTGGAAAGCTCTTTCCGAGGCTTCTTTCGATGAGTTATCCAAAGGAAGTGCCATCCGACGTGCCGGTTATGCCGGGATTATGCGAAATATTCGGTTTGTCGGATCAGTCAGGAAATAAATTCCTCATCTTTTCTCAGAATCATAGACGGTTACCACCACTCGGCGTTCACTTCTCGGGCCGTCAAATTCACACAGAAAAATGTTCTGCCAGGTGGAGAGGCCGGGCTTCCCGTTGATGACAGGGATGGTTTCTGATGGTCCGGTAAAGCCGGCTTTCAGATGTGAGTCACCATTGTTGTCCTGCGCATCGTGCTGCCAAACACCTTGAGGAAAAGTCTTTCGGAGCCAGTTTAGAACATCCGTTTGCACCGAATCGTCCCAGTTTTCCTGAATCATAATGCCTGCAGTGGCGCCCTGTACATAAACATATACCAGGCCGGTTTCTATTTCTGAATCCGTAACGACACGACTAACTTCATTGGTTATATCTACCAGCTCTTCGTGTTTTTTTGTCTTAAACAACAACGTTTTTTGCATCTCTCTATAGTTTCTATGTGGATTTTTGGAAACACTTTGTTGCTAAAATAATGAAGCTGTGGTTTTTTGGGGAATTTATGTTCATAAATAATCACCGTCATCAATCTCAATATCCTTAAAAGTGCCGCTTATTTCAAATAACTATCCCAAAAAAATTATGGATATAATGTGTAAATCACATTATGGCGTGGAAATTGCTTATTTATTTTTGTTTGATTTTCAAAAATTAACTAAATTTAGCATTTGTGTTTTGCCCCGGCAGTGCTTTAAATGTAGTCATTAATGTTATGTTTGCACCCGTTTTAATTGAAGAGTCAAAGCATATTATGCAAAACAGGGAATTTAATCTGGTCGCCGGTGACGGGACATTCCTTATCGGGCGTTTGTGGAGGCCCGCAGGGAGTGCTGTTGCTGTTATCTGTATTGTTCATGGAATAGGCGAACATTCCGGTCGGTATGATCAGTGGGCCCGACAGTTTTGCAACCAGGGATACCTAGTTTACTCTGTCGATCTGCGCGGCCATGGACGGTCGGAAGGCAGACGTGGACATATTGACCAGATTAATAATTACCTGGATGATATCGGAAGCTTAATCAGACTGGTCAAGCATAATTGGGATGAGTTGCCCGTCTTTTTGTACGGACATAGCATGGGAGGCAATCTGGTTTTGAATTTTCTTCTCAGGAAAAGACAGGACTTTGCCGGTGCCATAGTTACCTCGCCGTGGCTCAATTTGGTAAATCCTCCGGCACCATTTATTCAAAAAGCTGCCTCTTTTTTAAACCACCTCTTCCCTAAAATGACTTTTCCAACCGGGATTAAATCCAGTGAACTTAGTTCCATTCCCGAACAACAGAAGTCAAGTGATACCGATAAATTAATGCATCATAAAATTTCTGTACGTCTCTTTAATGAACTCAAACGCTCGGCAACAGAAGTGTTAGCACATCCTTCCCGCTTTTCAATTCCGTTGTTTTTTGCTCATGGTACCGCCGATGCGATTACCGATTTTAAGACTACCAGACAGTTTTCTGAAAGCATTGGCGATAATGCCGGATTTTATGGGGCAAAGAATGCAAGACACGAGCTTCACTGCGAGCCTGTGGCTGAAGATTTGTATTTTTTTATTACCTCCTGGATAGGTGACATACTCAAAGAGACTCGTGATGCAGAATGATTTCCGAACTGTCGTTGATGTGGGTAAGTTTGACTTTTCAATCCATGCGGATTCTGAGATGTTGTTTTTAGGCTCTTGTTTTTCTGATAATATCGGGGCCCGGTTTAAAACTTCCCGGATGAAAGCTTTGGTAAATCCCTTTGGGGTGGTTTACAATCCGCTTTCCGTTGCTCGTTTGGTGGAGCGTGCTCTGGATCCGGAACCCTGCACATCGGATGAGCTGGTTTTTCATAACGAAAAATGGCATCATTTTGATTTCCATGGAAGTTTCAGCGGGTTTGAGCCCCGGGAAGTTTGTGAAGATATTAACCGAACTGTTCAACAAACATCTACGGTATTAAAAAGTGCCGATGTTCTGTTTATCACCTTTGGAACCTCTTTTGTTTATGAGCGTCAGGATACTTCTGAGGTGGTAACCAATTGCCATAAATTTCCTTCCGGTTTCTTCTCACGTTACCGGTTGGATCCCGAAGAAATAGTAGTAAAGTATAAAGAGCTGATTGTCTCTCTGAGAGTGTTTAACCCAAAGCTGAAAATTATTTTTACCGTCAGTCCAGTGCGTCACTGGAAAGATGGTGCAAATGGAAATCAGGTAAGTAAATCCGCGCTTTTTCTTGCTATTGATAAATTGGTGGATCTGTTCGATGGGGTGTATTATTTTCCTGCCTACGAGATCCTGATGGATGAATTGCGGGATTACAGGTTTTATGATGCAAGGATGTTTAACCCATCCGAGCAGGCTGTTGATTATATCTGGAAACGTCTTTCCGATGTGCTTTTTAGTTCCTCTGCAAAAAAATATATTTCATTGACTTCCAGGATTGCCAAAGCACGCAATCACAAATTGTCAGCTTCTTCCGGTTCTCAGACTGTTGAGTTTTTACGGCAATCTCTTCGGTTGGTTGATGATGTCACCCGGCAGTTTCCGGATTGCGACCTCTCTTCGGATGCTGAATATTTCAGGGATGAGTTGATTAAGAGTGAACAATAGGTTCAATATATAAAGCATTCATATCTCCGCCCAGTTTTTTTGTTACCCTTTTGTTTCTAAGTTTTTCATGAGGTAGTCCCTTTTTTATTGGTTAATAAAAATTAAAAACTGTTTCCAATAGTTTAGAAAAAATCTTATCTTTAATACATCAAAGAAGCAATTCTTCCTGGTTTTTATTTAGTCATGACTTTTTTATCTTTTTCGAAGGAGGAACCTTGCATTTGAACGCCTGATTTCTTTAACCTTTTCGAGGACTACCGGTTTTCGGCAGGGGGAATAGTTTTGAGGTAGTTATCTCCCGGAAAATTCTCACTCAGGGATTTGTTTTTGTTTTTTTAATGAATGTGATGAGGTTGGGCAAAGCACATTGAATAACCAATTGATTTTTGATGTCTTTCTGCCTAACTTGAAAGAGGTTTTGTACCTGTTTTTTGATAAGCTAACCTAAAATTAATTATATGACATATTTTCAACTGGAGAAAGATCGTCTGGTAAATCTTGAATACTCACTTTACAGGGAAATCCTAAGAACCAACCGGGCAGGATCTTATTGCAGTACTACAATTATTGGATGTAATACCAGGAAATATCATGGTTTGCTGGTTTGTCCATTAGAACAATTAGGTGGAGACCATTTTGTGTTGCTCTCTTCACTGGATGTGTCTGTGGAGCAGCATGGCCAGGTGTTTAATTTAGGTATTCACAAATACCAGGGTAGTCATTACGAGCCTAAAGGACACAAGTATCTCACTAAATTTGAGATTGACGATATTCCAAAGCGTTATTATCGTGTGGGCGGAGTAATCTTATCCACAGAGATGGTATTGGTGGAAAATGAGGAGCAGCTTTTGTTTAAAGTGACTTTGGAAGATGCGCATTCTCCTACCAGATTGAGGTTTAAACCTTTTCTCGCATTCAGAAGTGTTAATGAGCTAACATTCCGTAATATGGATGCCAATACCAGGTATCAGGAGGTGGATAACGGGATTTCCGTGAAAATGTATGAGGGGCTTCCGACTTTGTTTATGCAGTCGAGCAAGCAGATTGAGTTTATTCCGGTTCCGGATTGGTATTTAGGTGTTGAATACCTCAAAGAGCAACATCGCGGGTACCCCTTTAAGGAAGATCTTTTTGTTCCCGGCTATTTTGAAGCAGAAATAAAAAAGGGAGAGAGCATTGTGATGTCTGCGGGTACTTCCGAATCACGCCCCAATGGGCTGAAAGCAAAATTTACCCGTGAGAAAAAGAAGCGTATTCCGAGGGACAGCATGATCGACAATTTGTTGAATTCGGGGCAGCAGTTTTTATTCTCCCGCGGAAAAGATGTCCGCCTTATGGCTGGTTACCACTGGTACAAAGAGCGGCATCGTGATACCCTTCTGGCTTTGCCGGGATTGTCTTATTATCAGGAGAACAAAGAGGTGTATAAAAGTATTCTGCAATACATTGCGGGAGAAATCTCTGAGAAATATCTTTCAAAGAACAAAAATCTCTTGAGCCGGGATATAGATGTACCCTTATGGTTTTTCTGGACGGTTCGTCAGTGCAGAACCAATTGCAGCCCTCCTGAGGTGTGGGAAAAGTATAAGGTGATGATGAAAGCGGTGCTTGATCATTATCAGAAAATGGAGGGAGAATCCATGAGAATGGAAGCCAATGGTCTCTTGTATGCCCGCAAAGAGGGAGTGCCCCTTACATGGATGGAAGCAGTGATTGACGGGCAACCTGTTACATGGAGGCCGGGCTTAACCGTCGAATTGAATGCGTTGTGGTACAATGCCCTGTCATTTTATGCTTTCCTGGCCAAAGAGGCCAACGAACCGGAAGAGGGAGCTCCTTATGCGGATCTGGCAGAGCGGGTGAAAAATTCTTTTGTTGAAGTTTTCTGGAATGCTGAGGATGAATTTTTATACGATTATGTAGAGGGTGAATACCGTGATACCTCCATTCGCCCCAACCAGTTGATTGCTGCAGCAATGCCTTATTCTCCGTTAACGGTGGAGCAACGCAAGGCTATTGTGGATGTGGTGAAGAAGGAACTTTTAACTCCACGCGGCATTCGCACATTGTCACCTCAGGATCCGAAATACAAAGGAGTCTATGATGGCAATGCGCAACAAAGAGATATGGCTTTGCATCAGGGAACCGTTTATCCCTGGCTGGCAGCATTTTTTGCCGAAGCCTACCTTGACATCCATAAGCAGGGAGGTCTCTCTTTTGTAAAAAGAATGCTCGAAGGTTTTGAAGAAGAGATGGGCAACCATTGTGTGGGAACGATTTCTGAGTGTTTTAACGGAAACCCGCCTCATGTGGGGAAAGGAGCAGTTTCAATGGCCTGGAATGTAGGGGGAGTGCTAAGTATTATTAATCTAATTGAAAAATATAGTAACCTATGAGGGTATTAATGTTTGGTTGGGAATTTCCCCCACATATTTCCGGAGGTTTGGGAACTGCCTGCTTCGGGCTTACCCGTGGTCTTTCATATATATCCGGTTTGCAGGTTTTGTTTGTGGTTCCCAAAGCTTTTGGAGATGAAGAGCAGCAGGGAATCAGCTTAATTGGGGCCAACCAGGTTCCTGTGAAACATCGCAAGCTGAATCTGAAACATTTTAGCCGCAAACTGGATTACATTGAAGTTGGCTCGCGCATGATGCCTTATACCGACCCTGATGAATATTTCCGGATAGAGAAATCAAAGAAAGAAAAAGGGGCTTTTGAATTTGTTCAAACCGATGAAGCCGGACAGATTCCCTTTACGGGAACTTATGGCGCTAATCTGTTGAAGGAGATTCATGACTACGCGTTGGTGGCTAATGTTATAGCGCAGGATTATTCTTTTGACCTTATTCATGCGCATGACTGGCTGACATACCCTGCCGGCATTGCGGCAAAGGAAGCAACGGGAAAGCCACTGGTAATTCATGTACATGCCACTGATTTCGACCGAAGCGGAGGGAGTGTGAACCCGGTGGTGTTTGATATTGAAAAGCGGGGTATGGAAGCAGCTGATAAAATTATTGCAGTGAGTAATCTTACACGTCGCACTGTAATAGAGAAGTATGGAATCGATGCCGAAAAAGTAGTGACGGTTTACAATGCTGTTGAGCCTCTGGAGAAGAAAGATAAGCCTGCTTTTCAGAAAGGGACCAATGAAAAAGTGGTAACTTTTCTGGGACGCATTACCATGCAAAAAGGACCTGAGTATTTTGTGGAAGCAGCACACAGAGTGTTGCAAAAGAACCGCAATGTGAGATTTGTAATGGCCGGAAGTGGAGATATGATGCACAAAATGGTGCGTCGTGCCGCTCAACTAAAAATTATGGATAAATTCCATTTTACAGGTTTCCTTCGTGGAGAAGAGGTGTTTAGTATGCTTGCCATGAGTGACCTTTATGTGATGCCTTCAGTTTCCGAACCTTTTGGTATCTCTCCGCTCGAAGCAATGCAAAGCAATGTTCCGGTGCTCATTTCACATCAATCGGGCGTTGCCGAGATTCTTACCTATGCCATAAAAACCAATTTTTGGGACGTGGATGCCATGGCGGACGCCATTTACGGGGTATTACATTATCCGGCTCTTTCCGAAATGTTTGTGAAATATGGGAAGAAAGAGGTGGATGCCCTCAAGTGGGAGAAGTCGGCATTGGACGTAAAGATGGTTTACGACAGTGTTCTGAATGAGTTTTATTAGGCACAGATGCCGGCCGATTGAGGTTTACATCTGATCGGTTTTGTAATTGCAACTTCAAAATTCCTTCTGATACGAAAAGAAAAATATAGAAATATGAAGACAATTTGTTTATACTTTCAGGTTCATCAGCCATTCAGATTCCGGAGGTATCGGTTTTTCGACATTGGCAATGACCATTATTATTTCGATGACTACACCAATGAGTCGATTCTAAATAAAATTGCCGCCAATTGTTACCTGCCGGCCAATAAACTACTCCTTAAACTCCTCACGCAGCACAAAGGAAAGTTTAAAGTTGCTTTCAGCATTACCGGAGTGGCCATGGAGCAATTTAAGCTTTATGCGCCGGAGGTGCTTGACAGTTTCCGGGCTCTGGCAGCAACGGGACAAGTGGAGTTTCTCGCTGAAACTTATGCGCATTCGCTTGTTGCCCTAAAAGATGAGGATGCTTTTAGAAAGCAGGTAACCATGCACAGCGATATGGTTGAGGAACTTTTTGGTCAAAAGCCTTTGGTCTTCAGAAATACCGAGCTTATTTACTCCGATCACATCGGGGATATGGTGGCACGAATGGGCTTTAAAGCCATGCTTACCGAAGGGGCTAAGCATGTTTTGGGATGGAAAAGCCCAAATTTCCTTTATTGCAATGCCATCAATCCACGATTGAAAGTATTGCTCAAAAATTATAAGCTGAGTGATGATATTGCCTTTAGATTTGGCGACAAAGGGTGGCACGAATGGCCGCTTACCAGTAATAAATTTGCAGGATGGCTTAAGGATCTCGATAAGAAAGAAGAAGTGGTGAATCTCTTTATGGATTATGAAACTTTTGGAGAGCATCAGAAAAAGGAATCAGGAGTATTTGAATTTCTGGAATATTTACCGGCAGAAATTCTTAAGCATAAATCTCTGAAGTTCGGGACTCCTTCGGAAGTGGCTGCCCGGTTACAGGTGGTTGCTCCGGTTAATGTTCCCAATCCCATTTCCTGGGCAGACGAGGAACGGGATCTGACGGCCTGGCTTGGAAATGAGATGCAGCAGGAAGCTTTTGACAAACTTTATGCTCAGCTTCCAAAAATGAATCGATGTACCGATTCCAGGCTTTTGAAGGATTGGAATTATTTGCAGTGCAGCGATCATTTTTACTATATGTGTACCAAGTTTTTTTCTGACGGGGATGTACATGCTTATTTTAATCCTTACGAGACGCCCTACGAAGCTTTTATAAATTATATGAATGTGCTGAGCGATTTTGCCATTCGTCTCAATGCGGCCGTTCCCTTCAGCTCTGAGGAAAAGGAGCTTGCCAATCTGTCGGGAATCCTTGAAGAGCGCGACCAGAAAATTAAGAAACTGGAAGAGGAACTTCAAAAGTTGAGGAGTAGAAAGCGAACAAACACTTCCGGAAAAACTTCCAGGAGCGCAGGAACTGCTTCAACTGCAGCTTCCACAAAGGGGAAAAAAGCTCAGAAGAGTGCTGCGAAAACGAAAAGTAAGAAATGAGTTTTGAAATTAAATTTTGAATGATGGATAGTTTTCTGAAGCCGGACTTTGTTTTTGAAACAAGTTGGGAAGTTTGTAATAAAACCGGTGGCATTCACACGGTGCTTTCATCTAAAGCCGGTACTTTAGTGGAACAGTTTCGCGATAATGTAATCTTTATCGGACCCGATGTCTGGCGGGGACAACACAAAAATCCTGAATTTCTGCCCGATCCGGCATTGTTTCCCGGATGGCAGGATGTGCTGGAACGTGAAGGTCTGAGGGTAAAAACAGGGCGTTGGAATATCCCGGGGCAACCTGTTGTTTTTTTGGTTGACTTCAGCCCTTTGGTGACCCGTAAGAATGAGATATTGGCCGGAATGTGGGAGAGCTTTAAACTTGACAGCCTTTCCGGACAATGGGATTATGTGGAGCCTGTTCTTTTTGGGTATGCTGCCGGAATGGTGATCGAAAGTTTCTATAAATTCCGGATCCCTGACAGCGAGAAGGTGGTGGCTCATTTTAATGAGTGGATGACCGGTAGCGGTGCTCTTTATTTGCGAGATAATTTGTTACAGGTTGGAACCATTTTTACCACGCATGCAACGGTGATTGGCCGTTCCCTCGCAGGGCATGGCGCAGATATTTATGAGCAACTGGATGAAATAGATGCCGACTCAAAAGCGGGTGAACTCAATGTTGTTGCCAAGCATTCGATGGAGAAAACCACAGCCTGCAATGTGGATTGTTTTACCACTGTGTCTGAGATTACTGCCCGGGAGTGCGCCCGATTTCTGTCACGCGATGTGGATGTGGTGACACCCAATGGATTTAATAACGGCATTGTGCCCGTGGGTGAGGATTATGAGGTGAAACGTAAAAAAGCAAGAGCCCGGCTCACTCAGGTGGCTGAAGCATTGCTGGGGATAAAGGTTCAGGAGAATGCGATGTTTATAGCCAATAGCGGTCGTTATGAATATCGGAATAAGGGGGCGGATGTGTTTTTGGATGTTCTGAAGAAATTGAATGAGGATCAATCCAACGACCGTGAAATTCTGGCTTTTGTGCTTATCCCTGCCAATACATACGGTCCACGAAAAGATTTAATGACAAGGTTGTCCAAGGGAGATGGACATGACCCATTACCCAATCCTTTTCTTACCCACGGACTTAATGATATTGGCTACGACCCGATTATTAATAAGATTCAGGACATCCACCTTAATAACACTCAGCAGGAACGTGTGAAATTGATTTTTGTGCCCAGTTACCTCAACGGGGACGATGGAATTTTTAATGTTTCCTATTATGATTTACTGATGGGGATGGACCTTACGGTTTTCCCGTCTTACTATGAGCCCTGGGGCTATACTCCGCAGGAAAGTGTGGCGTTTGGTGTTCCAACCATCACAACAACACTTGCCGGTTTCGGTATTTGGGCATCAGGACACTCCGGCGGAATCGCTGATGGTGTTGAAATTGTTCCCAGAACTGACAGTAATTACCACGAAGTGGTGGATCGCATTGCTGATGTTGTGCAACAGTTTTCCTCTGAGAAACCTGCTGCTGTTGATAAATACAGGGAGAAAGCACGTGATTTGTCAAAGTTGCTGGAGTGGGAACTGTTGATAAAGAATTACTATGAGGCTTTTGATGTTGCATTGAAAGAGGTCAATAACCGTCGGGATAAATTCAGATCTGTTAAGCGGGATGTCAGAATTCGCTTTGTCCCCGAAACGAGTCCCGTTCCGGGTTGGAAAAAACTGGTGGTAAAGTCCCGTCTTCCGGAAAGGATTAAAGTATTGCATGAGTTAACACATAACCTTTGGTGGTCGTGGAACTATCCGTTGATGGAGTTGTTTGAAGCCATAGATCCGGAAATATGGGAAGAGGTCCGTAAAAATCCGGTTCAGCTACTGGACAAAGTTTCCTTTGACCGCCTGACAGAATTGGCATCGGACAAGGGATTTGTGGAGAAATTGGATGTAATTTATGCCCGCTTCCGGGAATATATGGATAAGGATTTTACCCAGAATCCGCGTCTTGCCTATTTTAGCATGGAATATGGGTTGAACAGTGTGCTGAAAATTTACTCAGGCGGATTGGGAATTCTTGCCGGGGATTATCTGAAAGAGGCCAGTGATCGCGGAGTGAAAATGGTTGCTGTTGGTCTGCTCTATCGTTTCGGCTATTTTACGCAGACATTGTCGATTAACGGCGAACAGACGGCCGGTTATGAAGCACAGGATTTCTCTCAGTTGCCTCTTGAGGAAGTGCGGGGAGAGGACGGGCATGCTCTTTTTGTTTCCATCGAACTTCCGGGACGCAGCCTGAATGCGAAAGTCTGGAAAGCTCAGGTGGGACGTGTACCCTTGTATTTATTGGATACGGATGTGGATACCAATATTCTCGGAGACCGGCAGATTACCCATCAGTTGTATGGAGGGGACTGGGAAAACAGACTTAAGCAGGAGATTCTCCTGGGGATGGGCGGCATTCGTCTGCTTCAGGCACTTAATGCCCATGTGGACATCTTTCATATAAATGAGGGGCATGCCGCACTCATCAATGTGGAACGACTGGTAAACCTGGTGGAGCAAAAATACAGTTTTGCCGAGGCCATGGAGATTGTCAGAGCTTCCTCTTTGTTTACCACACATACCCCCGTGCCTGCGGGGCATGATAAGTTTGAAGAGGATATGTTCAGGATTTATCTGCGTCATATCCCCGGAAAACTGAATATTTCCTGGGATGATTTTATGGATATGGGGCGTGAGCATCATGGGGGCGATGAAAAGTTTTCCATGAGTGTGCTGGCTGCCAAAACCTCTCAGGAGATGAATGGGGTAAGTGCATTGCATGGCGATGTTTCCCGAAAGATGTTCCGAAACCTTTGGAGCGGCTATTTCCCTGATGAGTTGCATGTGGGGCACGTTACCAACGGAGTGCATTATGGCACCTGGACGGTTTCGGAATGGCAGGAATATTATAAGAAAGTTTTTGGCGATGATTTTCTTTCCGATGTTTCCAATAAGGATTACTGGAAGAGAATTTTTGATGTTCCGGACAGTGAAATATGGGGTATCCGCCACAATTTGCGTAAGAAACTGATGGACTTCATCAGATTGCGTCTGGAGGGAAGTATGTCTAAACGACACGATTCACCCGGTCATATTGTGGAAGTACTCGATATCCTGGACGAGGATGCGCTAACGATTGGATTTGCCAGACGGTTTGCTACCTACAAAAGGGCTCATTTGCTTTTCCGTGATCTGGAGAGATTGTCTGAAATAGTTAATGATTTCGAGCGGCCTGTTCAGTTTATTTTTGCCGGTAAAGCTCACCCTGCTGATGGCGGCGGACAGGCGCTAATCAAACAGATTGTGGAGATATCCAAACAACCTGAATTTATCGGGAAGATTATCTTTTTGGAAAATTACGATATGGAATTGGCCAAACGGCTGGTCAGTGGAGTGGATGTGTGGCTGAATACACCTACCAGACCTCTGGAAGCCTCCGGAACCAGTGGCCAGAAAGCTGAACTCAACGGAGTGCTGAACTTTAGTGTGCTGGATGGCTGGTGGTACGAAGGCTTTGAAGAGGAAGCCGGTTGGAGCCTTACGGAAAAGCGTTCTTTTGAAAATCAGGATTTTCAGGACGACCTGGATGCCGCCACTATTTACAGTATCCTTGAGAATGAGATTGTTCCTCTTTTTTACGATGTGGATAAGAATGATATTCCCACCGGATGGGTTCGCTATATCAAAAACTCTATTGCGCATATTGCACCTCAGTTTACTACCCGTCGTATGATTGATGATTACCTTGACAGGTTTTACAATCCGATGTTTGAGCGACTGGAGAAGTTATGCTTCAACGAATGTGCTCTGGTGCATGACATTGCCGGCTGGAAGCGACATGTTGCTGCCGGCTGGAACGATATTGAACTTGTGGAGGTAAATATGCCGGATATTGCACGTCAGGAACTGGGTATCGGAGATGTTTATACAGTGGATGTTAAGCTCAATCTCAAACATCTGGAGGGTGTCGATGTGGGACTTGAAATGCTGATTGTGGAATCAGTAGAGGAGGAGTTTCCCCCGATTCTGCACAAAGAACCTTTTAAAGTGGTTAAAAAAGAAGGATCCGTTGTTCATTATGAAATGAATTACAAACTGAATCTTCCGGGTTCGTTTAAATTTGGAATCCGGATGTTTCCAAGGAATGAGTTTTTGCCCCATCAACAGGATTTCGGGCTGGTTCGCTGGTTCTGATCCGTGATGTTTTCGGGGTAAGAAAGGAAAAGGGGTTGGTTTTCAATTTTTACGAAAACCAGCCCCTTTTTATTATTGGGTATTGTCACAATTAATAAATGCTGGGCGTTGGTATTTTTTTCAGAATGAGTCCTGTTCGGTTTGGGATATAAAGTTTTAACTGATGTCCGTTGTTCGGATTTCCGCCTACAGGTTCCGTAAAGTATAGAATGTCCGGGTCTATTCGGTCAAAACCGCCGAATTCAGGATTGTCAGAATTCAACAGGATCTTATACTTACCCGGTGCCACGGGAATTCCGTAATCAGGGAATGATGTTTCCGGGTGAAAGTTAAAGACCATCAGGAAATCTCCTCTGTTGAAAACCAATATTTTATCGGTTTCATTGGCCAGGTTGAGATAGGCCGGCAAAGGATCCAGTAGATGCTCATTTACAATCAGGTTGACCATGGCTTGGTCAAAGCTGCCCAGCCATTCGTATTTCAGTTTTTTGTCGTCAGCAAGGCTCCATTGGCGTCTGGCGTATTTGTATGACCAGTTGTTGCCTTCCCGGGGGAAGTCAATCCACTCCGGGTGCCCGAATTCATTACCCATGAAGTTGAGGTAGCCTCCGTTAGCTGTAGTAAGTGTAATCAATCGGATAATCTTATGTAATGAAATGGCACGATCGATGATGAGGTTGGGGGTTTCCTTGCTCATGAAATCATACATTTCCTTGTCGGCAAGCCGGAAAATGATTGTCTTATCACCTACCAGGGCCTGGTCGTGCGATTCTGCGTACGAAATGGTGCGTTCCTCAGGGCGGTGTTGAGAAAGTTCATGAAAAAGAGCCTGCATATTCCAGGTCTCGTCCGGATGATCCTTTATTAGTTTTATCCAAAAATCAGGAACTCCCATGGATAAACGAAAGTCAAATCCCAGACCCCCATCTTCAGGTGGGGCGCCAACACCCGGGAAGCCACTCATTTCCTCTGCTATGGAGATTGCATGTGGCTTCAACTGATGAATCAGATGGTTGGCCAGCATCAGATAGACAAGCGCATTCCGGTCCTGACTTCCGTCAAAATAGTCGTTGTAATTGGTGAAAGCTTTTTCCAGACCGTGGTGGGTATAGAGCATACTTGTTACACCGTCGAACCGATACCCGTCAAAGTGAAACTCTTCAATCCAATAGCGGCAGTTTGACAGCAAAAAAGCCACAACCTCTCTTTTCCCGTAATCGAAACACCGTGAATCCCAGGCGGGATGAAAACCACGTCCACCCGGGTAGAAATATTGATCCAGTGTTCCGTCAAATCTGCTTAAGCCTTCTTCTTCATTTTTCACTGCATGTGAATGTACTATGTCCATGATGACAGCCATTCCCATTTCATGGGCTTTGTTGACAAGGTTTCGAAGTTCTTCCGGAGTGCCAAAACGACTGCTGGGTGCAAAGAAATTAGAAACATGATATCCGAAGCTGCCATAATATGGGTGTTCCTGGACGGCCATGAGCTGAATAACATTGTAGCCCGCTTCTTTAATCCGTGGAAGCACCTTTTCTGTAAATTCATTGTAGGTTCCTACTTTTTCATCTTCCTGAGCCATCCCCACATGAGCCTCATAGATGAGCGGATGTTTGATTTCCGGATGAAAATCCTTGTCGGTCCAGATAAAGGGTTCTTCGGGGTGCCACACCTGGGCACTGAAAAGCAGTGTTTCCGGATCCTGGACTACTCTGCGGGCATATGCCGGCAGACGGAAGCCTGATCCGAACTCCCATTCCACGAAAAGTTTGAAATAATCACCGTGTTTGAACGTGATTTTTGGCAGGAAGATCTCCCATATTCCATGGTCTTTCTGTTGGAGACGATAGGTTTTGTTGGGTTTCCAGTCACAAAAGTCGCCGATGAGGTAGATGGCTGATGCATTGGGAGCCCATTCGCGAAAAACCCATCCTTCACTGTAGGGGTGCAGACCAAAGAAGTGATGGTTACCTGCAAAATGAACGAGCCCGTCGCGGGAATCGGTTATCTCATCAAGAATATCGTTGTATTCGGTTACAGTGGCTTCGATGGCTCCACGATGAGGAGCCAGCCATCCGTCTTTTTCGATTAAGGGAATTTTTTTCATAATACTGGCTTTATCTTGCAATATACTATAATTGCAGATAAAGGGCAGGATTGATTTACTTAAAAAATACCTTTCCTTTTGAGATTTTCAATGTCTTCAGGGGTGTCAACGGACCAGCTTTCAAATTCTGTTTTACGAGTGGAGATGATGTAGCCGTTTTCGAGCCATCTTAATTGTTCCAGTGATTCTGCTTTCTCAAGTATGCCTTGCGGGAGCATTGTGATGTCTCTGAGTACGTCGGTTCTGTAGGCGTACAAGCCAATGTGAATAAAGTATTCGTGCTTCTCATGCCACTCATTTTTCGGGACATTTCGAAAATAAGGAATCGGAGAGCGACTAAAATAGAGTGCCTGGGCATTTTTGTTTAAAACAACTTTTGGTTTATTGGGGTCAAAAAGTTCCTCGCTGTTTTTTAGCGGTTTTACCAGAGTTGCAATTTCTGTATCCGCATTGTGAAAGCAGGAGGTAAGTTTTTCAATTTGTTCCGGATGAATAAAAGGTTCATCTCCCTGAATGTTAACCACCACTTTGTAGTTTTTGCCGGATTCTTTTTCCACCTTGTTGAGTGCCTCGGTACATCGGTCTGTGCCGCTTTGGTGGTCTTCAGAGGTCATTACCACTTTTCCCCCGAAAGCTTTTACTGCGTCGAAGATTCGCTGATCGTCGGTTGCTACCACTACCTGGCTCAGCACTTGTGAAGTCTGATTGTAAACCCGTTGAATCATGGAGAAACCTCCGATGTCGGCCAGTGGCTTTCCCGGGAATCTTGTGGATGCGTAACGGGCGGGAATGACTCCTAAAATATCATCTTTGTTCATCTTGTGTCAGTTTAAAGTGATTTTCCGGATAAATATTGTATTTGATGGTCCGAAAGCAGGGTAAAATTACTATTTTGTTTGGAGAATTTCTATTTTCGGGAGTTTCCAAATTGAAAAACAGATGAAGAATTGTAACTTTGTCAGTTGGTACTGAAAAAATAGCAGTTAAATATGGTCAATATTCAGCAAATCAAGCAACGGTTTGGAATTATAGGTAATTCAGAAGCCCTCAACAGAGCCATTGATGTTGCCGTTCAGGTGGCGCCAACAGATTTGTCGGTGCTTATTACCGGGGAGAGTGGTACCGGAAAGGAGTCTTTTCCGCAAATCATTCATCAGCATAGTATCCGCAAGCATGGTGCCTATGTGGCGGTAAACTGTGGTGCCATTCCGGAAGGTACTATCGATTCGGAGCTTTTTGGCCATGAAAAGGGAGCTTTTACAGGAGCTTACTCCGACCGCAAAGGGTATTTTGAGGAAGCCAATGAGGGAACTATTTTTTTGGATGAAATAGGGGAATTGCCTCTTGCGACTCAGGTGCGCTTGTTGCGTGTGCTTGAAACAGGGGAGTTTATGAGGGTCGGGTCCTCCCGTATTCTCAAGACGAATGTTCGGGTGGTGGCTGCGACCAATGTTAACCTGGAAAAAGCCATACAGGAAGGAGAGTTTCGTGAGGATTTGTTTTACCGGCTCAACTCGGTGCCTATAATAATTCCTCCTTTGCGCGACAGGGTTGAGGATATCTATCTGTTGTTTCGTAAGTTTGCCTCCGATTTTGCCGATCGATACCGTATGCCGGCAGTGAAGCTGGATGAAGGTGCCAGAGAGATGCTTGAACGCTACCGCTGGCCCGGAAACATCAGGCAGTTGAAGAATATTACCGAGCAGATTTCTATCATTGAGAAGGAGCGGGTGTTGACTGCCGCAGATATGGAGAAATACCTGCCTTATCATTCAGGTGGAAACCTGCCTGCCATTGTTGGAAGCAAAGAAAGTTCAAAAGGGACCGATTTCTCCAATGAGAGGGAAATTCTGTACAAAGTGCTTTTTGATATGAAGCGCGATATGAATGACCTAAAAAAACTGGTGCTGGAAATCATGCAACATGGCAATGAAGTGAGCCTGAAAGGAGAAAATGCCGAGATCATTCAGAATCTTTATCAGGAAACGGGAGAAGATTTGCATCGTGCAGCCCCTGTGGTGAATCAGGGAGCTGTGGTGCCTTACAATAAAAATAATTCTACGGCTCCGGTTCATGATGATCATCACATTGAAGATACCGAGGAGTTTGTGGAAGAATCACTTTCTTTGGAAGAGAAAGAGGTGGAACTCATTCAAAAGGCACTGGAGAAACATGGGGGAAGACGTAAGAATGCTGCCAAAGAACTGGGGATTTCGGAGCGAACGCTTTATCGAAAAATAAAAGAACATAATATTGACGGATAATGATTAAAAGAAGAATAAATATGGCATTGGCGGCTTTTATGTTGCTGCTGTTACCTGTGCTGCAGGGATGTGCCATTCAGGTTACATTTGACGGGGCTTCCATTCCGGAAAATGTGAATACGGCCTCGGTACAGCTGTTCGAGAATCGTGCTGCCTATGTAAACCCTGTTCTCAGCCAGACTTTTACCGAAGGATTAAAGGATCGCATTATCAATGGATCAAGGCTTACTTTGGCTGATGGTACCGGTGATGTGGATTTTTCCGGAGAAATTACAGGTTACGATACAGAGCCCCTGGCCATTCAGGCAGATGCAGTTTCTACCGAAACCCGGCTCACGGTCAGAATTAATGTGAGATATGAGAATTTTAAAGACCCGGAGAAAAGCTGGGAGTCTTCTTTCTCGGCCTATCGTGACTTCCCCAGTGAGCAAAACATCACTGCTATTGAGGGAGAACTGGTTGATGAGATCGTAGAGGAACTAACTGAAAACATTTTTAATAAAGCTTTCGCCGACTGGTAAAAATATTGCTCTATGAGCCGCATACGTTTAATTGATTATCTCTCTCATCCTGATAAGCTGGACGAAAAATCCCTTGATACATTACGGGAAGCGCTGGATGCGTACCCGTTTTTTCAGGCGGGACGTATGTTGTGGGTTAAAAATCTTTATCAGTTAGATCATATCCGGTACAATAATGAGTTAAAACTATCGGCTGCTTTTATTCCCGACCGATCAAAACTTTTTTTCCTTATCAATGATGCTTTTTCATCTCTTTCGACACCGGAAGATGAAGATGAGGAGGTGCAGGATGCGGCTGTTTCTCCTGATGTTACCGCTTCAGGCGGAAATACTGCTGATGAGGAGCTGGTGTTGCCTGACAAACCGGAAGAAACAGATGACTCAGAAAACGGGATTGACCGGGTGGTAGGTGCAGAGGCCAACTATTTTGACGTGGATGATTCCTTCACGACCTCTTCGGGAAACCTGGTTGATTTTTCTCTTTCAAGAAGTGAGGATAATGAAAGCCTGACAGAACAGCCGGAGGAAGCTGCGGGAGAAAATCAGTCCCCTGCGGAAGCAGATTTCCTTGATTTAGAAAAGGAGGTAATCTCCTCTGCCTACTCTTTGGAGACAGTCGTGCCGCCGGATGAGCCGGATTTTTCTACACCCCATTCATTTTCCGAATGGCTGGATTTGATGAAATATCAGTCTGCAGAAAGTTCTTCTCCCGTGAAAGAGCAGGATACGTCAGGGATTAAGAAACCGGGCAAGATGGATTTGATTGATAATTTTTTGAATAGTGGTGGAAGTCAAAAACGTATCGTTCCAAAGGAGTCGGGAGAAAGTTCAAATGAGGATTTTTCAGCCCGTAGTGTTGTGGAGAGTGATGATCTGATGACCGAAACACTGGCCAATATCCATATCAAACAAAAAAGATATCAGAAAGCAGTGGAGATATTCGAACGTTTGCGCTTGAAATATCCCGAAAAAAGTGTTTACTTTGCACGTCGTATAAAAGAGATGGAAGATCTTATTAATAATCAGTAATTAAGAAAGATATGTATCAGTTTGTTTCAGTTTTGGTAATTCTGGTGAGTATATTGTTGGTTTTGATAGTACTTGTTCAGAATTCCAAAGGTGGTGGTCTGGCCTCCAATTTTTCGGCCTCTAATCAGGTAATGGGAGTGCGTAAAACGGCCGACTTCCTTGAAAAGGCTACCTGGTCTTTAGCCGGTGGTCTGCTGGTTCTCGCTTTTGTTTCAGTTATGGTATTGCCACGAGGAGAGATGCAATCGGGAGCTGCAATTGATGAAGAAATTCAAAATATGAATGTTCCTTCTCAGGAATTGCCGGACTTTGGTGTGGGTGGCGAGGATGCTGCTACACAAGAGACTGCCGGGGATAGCCTGTAAGAAGCATTTCAAAGGAAAAAATGACAGAGTGTCAGCAGGTGCTGACACTCTTTTTTTTGCTCTTTTTTGAAGGGAGTCTCAAGGGGGTGTTGTTAAGTTGTTGATTCTTACCGATTATTCTGGGTGAGTGAGCGATTATTCGGAATTTATCCTGTGACAGGATTGATGTCTGCTTGTTGAGAATTGTGCAAAAATGTCTGCTTTTCCATGGGGAATACTCCCTTTGGGCCTTTGGCATAGTTTGTGAATAAACAGGCTTCGGAATAATTAATTTGTTTAACGTCTAAATGAAATAGAAATGTCAACATTGAAAGGTAAAATTCTTGCCGGTAAGGTTTTGGTAAAACCACAGGCAGCCGAAGAAAAGACTTCAAGCGGAATTATCATTCCCGATTCAGCAAAAGAAAAGCCATTGAAAGGTGAAGTAGTGCTGACCGGGGCCGATAAAAAAGACGAGCCTATGGAAGTTAAACCCGGTGATGTGGTTTTGTATGGTAAGTATGCCGGAACAGAACTGAATATCGACGGTGAGGATTTTTTGCTCATCTCACAATCCGACATTCTTTACATTGCTTAATTAAGGATTTGAATATTTCGGTAGGATAACCGATTTATCAGAAAAATTAAAACATTAAAAAAAACAAGGAATATGGCTAAAGAAATAAAATTTGATATTGACGCCCGCGAAAGACTTCAGAAGGGTATCGATCAGCTGGCCAACGCTGTAAAAGTTACTTTGGGACCTAAAGGTCGTAATGTGGTTATTGACAAGAAATACGGCGCTCCCCAAATTACCAAAGATGGTGTTACTGTAGCAAAAGAAATAGAGCTTTCTGAACCTTACGCCAATCTGGGTGCCCAGATGGTAAAGGAAGTGGCTTCAAAAACCGGTGATGATGCAGGTGATGGTACCACTACTGCTACCGTTTTGGCTCAGTCTATTGTAAAAGTTGGTCTGAAAAACGTTACTGCAGGTGCCAACCCAATGGAGCTGAAGCGTGGTATCGACCTGGCTGTAGCCAAAGTGGTTGAAAATATCCGCAAACAAGCTCAGGTTGTTGGTGAAGACAATAGCAAAATTGAGCAGGTGGCCCGTATCTCTGCCAACAATGACGAGGAAATTGGTCGTCTGATTGCAGAAGCCATGGAGAAAGTTGGTCATGAAGGGGTTATTACCGTAGAGGAAGCAAAGGGTATTGAAACTACCGTTGAGGTAGTGGAAGGTATGCAATTTGATCGTGGTTATATCTCTCCTTATTTTGTGACCAACACCGAGAAAATGCAGGCCGAACTGGATAATCCATATATCCTTATTCACGACAAGAAAATCAGCACCATGAAGGATTTACTCCCTGTGTTGGAGCAAACTGCCCAATCAGGTCGTCCTTTGTTGATCATCTCGGAAGATGTGGATGGTGAAGCCCTGGCTACATTGGTTGTAAACCGTTTGAGAGGGTCTCTGAAAGTGGCCGCTGTTAAAGCCCCCGGTTTTGGTGATCGTCGTAAAGAAATGTTGCAGGACATCGCTGTGCTGACAGGAGGTACCGTAATCTCTGAAGAGACCGGTTTGAAGCTGGAAAATGCGACCATTGAGATGCTTGGACAGGCTGAGAAAGTTACCATCGATAAGGAAAATACAACTCTTGTTAACGGTCTGGGTGACAAAGATGCCATCGAGCAGCGGGCTCAGCAGATTAAAGCTCAGATTGCCAACACTACTTCAGACTATGACAAAGAGAAGCTTCAGGAGCGTTTGGCTAAACTGGCCGGTGGAGTTGCTGTTCTTTACGTTGGTGCTGCATCAGAGGTTGAGATGAAAGAGAAAAAAGACCGTGTAGATGATGCCCTGAGCGCTACTCGTGCCGCAGTTGAAGAAGGTATCGTTCCTGGTGGAGGTGTGGCTTACATTCGTGCCATTGCTGATCTGGAAGATCTGAAAGGTGAGAATGAAGACCAGACTACCGGCGTGGAGATTGTGAAGCGTGCTATTGAAGAGCCTTTGCGTCAGATTGTTGCCAATGCAGGTAAAGAAGGAGCTGTCATTGTACAGAAAGTTAAAGAGGGTAAAGATGCCTATGGCTATAATGCCCGCATCGACGAATACCAGGACTTCTTTGAGTCTGGCGTAATTGATCCGGCTAAAGTGACCCGTGTGGCCCTTGAGAATGCCGCTTCAATTGCCGGAATGTTCCTCACTACTGAGTGTGTTTTGGTAGAAGAAAAGGAAGATGAACCTGCTCCAATGCCTAACCCGGGAATGGGTGGCGGCATGCCGGGCATGATGTAATCATAACAGAACATTGTCTGTCAAATAAAAAGGGTGCTTTGCGGCACCCTTTTTTAGTTTCATGAAGGTTTCTTATCTGATTTCTTCCTTTTCTATTCTTTATTTCTCTACTCTCTATTCTCTATTCACTAACTTAAACCACTCCACAAAAGCCTTCAGTCCGTCTTCAAGTTTTACCCGGGGGTGGTAACCTAAAAGTTTTTGTGCTTTACTGATGTCGGCAAAAGTTACATCCACATCGCCCGGTTGCATGGGTAAGCGTTTTATCGTCGGCTCAGTGGCCGTGGCTTCAGAAATTTTTGTGACCAAATTTTTAAGTGAAACCGGATGGTTATTTCCCAGATTTACCGTTTCAAAAACCTTATTGTTGGCCATCAGACAGTCAACTGCTCCACAAATACCTGCAACGGTATCGCTGATAAAGGTATAATCCCGTGATGTGGATCCGTCGCCAAAAAGAGTGAGCGGAGTTCCCTCTAACATCATTCTCGTAAACTTATGAATGGCCAGATCCGGGCGCTGACGGGGTCCGTAAACGGTGAAGAAGCGCATGTTTATGATGTCCGTTCCATAGAGATGGTGCCAGGTATGGTTGAGTAATTCACAGGCTTTCTTTGAAAAGGCATAAGGTGAAATAGGATTGTCCACATTAAGCTTTTCGTGCCAGGGAGTTTTTGGATTGTTGCCATATACAGAAGAAGAACTGGCAAAGGCCAGTTTTTTAATCTGATATTTTTCCATGGCACTTAATACAACTCTGGTGCTGGTAATATTGTTCTCAATGTAACTTTGCGGGTCCTGAATGCTGGGCCGTACACCGGCTTTTCCTGCAAGATGGACAACAATGTCTGCCCCTTTTGAGAAAATATTGTTTGTGGTTTCTTCGTTGGTCAGATCATTTTCAAAAAATGTAAAGGAAGGGTGGCTGATGAACCCGGAAATATTGGATTTTTTTATTTGGGGATCGTAGAAGGGGTCGAAGTTGTCAATCCCGGTAACGATATGTCCTTTGCTAAGTAGGGCTTCGGTTAAATGTGAACCAATAAAACCTGCACACCCGGTTACTATAATTTTATACATAATAATCTGTCTTTTTCAAGGTGCTATTTTAAACTATTTTGGTGGCAAATTCAAGTTGGCAAAGGGTTTTATTTTCCAAAGGGCTCTTTTCTTTGGCGAGCGGCATGTTTTTATCGGGATATCAATGTGGTTAAAGTTCCTTACATCTCAATCCTCACCTCTCACCCCTCATCCCTCACCCCTCATCTCTCACTCCTCAACCCACAATCCTCTTTATTCCCGGATCTCATCTGCCTAAAATACGTTTATTTGTGGTTATGCGATTTAATTTGAATATCTTTGCAGCCTGAAATTGGGATAGTAGTTTTTTGTGTAATTGACTGCTATCTTTGCACCGAAGGCAAAGAGCTTTCGTTAAGGTTATTGAAAAACATTTTCTTATATATGGATCACATAAGGAACTTTTGCATTATTGCTCACATTGATCACGGAAAAAGCACCCTGGCAGACAGGTTGCTGGAGCGGACCAATACTGTATCAGACAGGGAGTTGCTTGAGCAAACTCTGGACAGTATGGACCTTGAACGGGAGCGTGGCATTACCATTAAAAGTCATGCCATCCAGATGCAATATCCCAAAGATGATAAGGTTTTTACTTTAAACCTGATTGATACCCCCGGGCACGTGGACTTTTCCTATGAGGTTTCCCGGTCTATTGCCGCATGCGAAGGTGCTTTGCTTATTGTGGATGCCACTCAGGGAATCCAGGCACAAACCATTAGTAACCTGTATCAGGCAGTGGATCACGATTTGACCATTATCCCGGTTCTGAACAAGATGGATATGGATAGTGCCATGCCCGAAGAGGTGGAAGATCAGATCATTGATCTGATTGGTTGTGACCGGAGTGAGATTATCCGTGCAAGCGGAAAAACAGGTATGGGTGCTGATGAGATTCTTGAGGCAATTGTAGCCCGGATTGCCCCTCCGGTGGGTGATCCCAAAGCTCCGCTTCAGGCACTTATTTTCGACTCTGTGTTTAATAGTTTTCGTGGAATCATCGCCTACTTTAAAGTGGTGAACGGAGAGATCAGAAAGGGTGATAAGGTTAAGTTTGTGAACACCGGTAAAGAGTACGAAGCTGATGAAATTGGTACCTTGAAGCTTGGGATGGTTCCGAACAAAGTTCTGAAAACCGGGGATGTGGGGTATATAATTTCCGGCATTAAAACCAGTAAAGAGGTAAAGGTTGGAGATACCATTACCCATGTGGCTCGCCCTTGTGATAAGGCTATTTCAGGGTTTGAGGAGGTTAAGCCCATGGTGTTTGCGGGTGTTTATCCTATTGATACCGATGATTACGAAGATCTGCGTACAGCCATTGAGAAATTGCAACTCAACGATGCATCTCTGACGTTTCAGCCGGAATCATCAGTGGCACTTGGCTTCGGTTTTCGTTGCGGGTTTTTGGGAATGCTTCATATGGAGATTGTTCAGGAGCGTCTGGACCGTGAGTTTGATATGGATGTTATTACAACGGTGCCCAACGTGCCCTATAAAGTTCATACCAAGCAGGGTGAGGTGCTGGAAGTCCATAACCCTTCCGGATTGCCTGAGCCGACGATTATCGACAGGGTAGAGGAGCCTTTCATTAAAGCACAGATTATTACCCAGGCCGATTATATTGGTCCTGTTATGAGCCTGTGTCTGGGAAAACGTGGTGAGTTAATCAATCAACACTATCTTACTTCAGACAGGGTTGAATTGAGTTATGAAATGCCTCTTGCAGAGATTGTTTTTGATTTTTACGATAAGCTGAAGAGTATTTCCAAAGGGTATGCTTCTTTTGATTACTATACCACGGGATACCGCACTTCCAAGCTGGTACGTCTGGATATTTTATTGAACGGCGAACCTGTGGATGCACTTTCTACGCTGACGCACTTTGACAATGCTTATCCTTTTGGTCGCAGGATGTGTGAGAAGCTGAAAGAATTGATTCCCCGTCAGCAATACGATGTGGCTATCCAGGCTGCCATTGGTGCTAAAATTATTGCTCGTGAAACAGTAAAAGCACTTAGAAAAGATGTAACTGCCAAATGTTATGGGGGAGATATATCCCGTAAGCGTAAATTGTTGGAAAAACAGAAGAAAGGAAAGAAGCGGATGAAACAGGTTGGAAATGTGGAAGTACCTCAGAAGGCCTTCCTGTCGATTTTGAAACTCGATTAAACAATTCAAAAGATAGAAAAACCGGAGCAGAAATTCTGTTCCGGTTTTTTATTGCTGTTCATCTTCTTAATATATAACCTGTTAAAATTGTAGGGAGCTCGATTGCAAGAACTTTCTCATTTTGTTTTGATGCAACTATTGCTATTCTTCCATCAATGGCTACCAACAAAAATTCCCGGTCCGTAATACACAAGGTGTACCGAACCGGTTATTTTTTGAAATATCCCGACCAGAGAAGGAGCTTAGTTAAAGAACCAACTTATATCCTTTACCGTGAACATTGATAATTTCAACGGCAGGCTCTTCTTTGAGGTGTTTTCTCAGCTTAGTGATGTAAACGTCCATGCTGCGGGCATTGAAGTAATTGTCGTCCACCCAGATGGTTTTCAATGCAAAGTTGCGCTCAAGCACTTTGTTGGCGTTGTTGCAAAGCAATTTCAACAATTCCGACTCTTTGGTTGTCAGTTTTACAACCTTCTCGCCATCGATTAATTGTTGTTTCTGAGTGTCGAACTTAAACTTTCCGAGCTGGAATACTTCCTGATTGGCCAGTCCGCCTTTGGTTCGGCGCAAAATAGCTTCGATGCGGAACAACAACTCCTCCATGCTGAAAGGCTTTGCGATGTAGTCATCGGCGCCAATTTTAAAGCCCTGGAAGATGTCTTCTTTCATCGATTTTGCGGTAAGGAAGATGATGGGCACATCGGTGTTGACCATTCTTATTTCCTTGGCCAGTGTGAAGCCGTCTTTTTTAGGCATCATGACATCAAAAATACAAACATCGTATTTTTTATTCATGAATGCATCGTAACCTTGTTCACCGTCTGGCATAAGGTCCGTTTCGTAGCCTTTTGCTTCAAGATATTCGCGAAGCAGCATACCTAAGTTCTCATCGTCTTCGGTCAGGAGAATTTTATATTCTTTTTCCATTCCTTGGTACTTTTAAAAGGTAAAAATATTTCAAATTTAGTGCCTGAATTCAGTTCACTTTCAACGTTTATGGTGCCTCCATGGTCTTCCACAATCTTTTTGACGTAGGCCAGACCAAGACCAAAACCTTTCACGTTGTGTATATTGCCGGTGGGTACCCGGTAAAACTTCTCAAAGATACGTTTTAAATTTTCTTTTGAAATACCCAATCCGTTATCCTGTATCGATATTACAATTCCACCTTTGGGTCGGTTCCATGTCTTTACATGAAAAATCGGCTTCCCCCGCCGGTATTTAAGCGCATTGTCCAACAAGTTGTGAATGACGTTGGTAAAATGCACTTCATCCACATAAGCTGTGGGGTTTTTGGCGTCCAGTTTTTCTAAAATCTGGCCGTCTTTGTTTTCAACTTTCAGTTTAAAGTTATTGGTTACGCTGGCAATTAGTTCATTAATATTTACTTTCTTGATCTTCAAACTTCCACTTCCCTTTTCAAAGATAGCCATTTGCAGGACTTTTTCAACCTGAAATCCAAGTCTTTTGCTTTCATCCTGAATGACTCCTGATATATGTTTCAGACTATCAGGGCTTTTGGCAACTGAAATGTCTTTTAACATTTGTGAGGCCAGCGATATTGTGGATATGGGGGTCTTGAATTCATGGGTCATGTTGTTGATGAAATCATTTTTAATCTCATCCAGGCGTTTCTGTTTTACAATAATAATAATTGTAAGAATAGATGCCAGAACCATGATAAGTGTGAATACTGCACTCGGTAGCACCATCCCCATGGATTCCATGATGTAGTTGGGTCTTTGTGGAAAGTAAAGCTGTATGTGATTGGCCTTTGGATGCAGGTCGTTGGGGAAAAGGTATTTCTGGTATATTACATTGGCTTCCTTTTCATCAAAACCGGCAGTGGACATTACCCTGTTGCCTCTGGAATCGACGATTGAGAACTCATAGGGAAGTTTGATTCCCCGCTCTTCAAATTCATTCAAAAGAAAGGCATCCACCAACTCTCTGTCTATTCTCTGGCTGATGGGTACATCATCAAACAGGTCTTTGAGCAAACGGCGGCGTTGTTCCTCCATTTTGTTGCGAACCTGAATCTGAATGTTGTTGAAAGCGGTTGCCAGCGGGTCGGTGGCTTCTGATTTGTTGTAAATCATCGGGGTGGTCTCCCGGTAAGAAAAAACCAGTGAGTCTTTTTTGTAGGTGGATAGCTCTGTATCCATTTTTGAACCCTGGATAAAGAAATCAAATGTGATGTCCATCTGCGGGATCTCCTCGGACTGCAAATTGTTTCTTTTTCCGGAAAAGTATTTGTTTTCTTTCCTGAGATTCTCAGGCAGTTTGTTGATTGGATTGAGTTTTAACTGGGCACCTAACCTGGATGTTTCATTAATCTCAAGTCTGGATATGACCTGATCCATGGTTTGCCGCACGGTTTGGTCAAAATGCTCCTCTTTGATTTTTGTGGCATTCTTAATCCATAGGGTTTGAATGTATATCAACCCTGAAAGAGTGAATGCTATAATAACTGTAAGTACCCAAATGAATTTCCTGCTCATGTTACAAAAATAACGGGTTGTTTGGGATTTTCCTTTTGATTAACAAAAATTAACTCTATGTGTTGATTTTCAGTTAATAAAGGTTGTCGGACGCTTCAAAATCCTCATCGGGCAGTTCCAGTGTATCAACATTTTCGAGCGCTTCGTTTGCAGCCTTTTGTTCCGCCTCTTTTTTAGAATTCCCTGTCCCCTGGCCGGTAATCTGGCTGCCAATAATGGCTTTGGCGATAAATATAGGTCCGTTTTCTTTAGGATCCGGATATTCTTCGGTGACGAACTGAACCGGACATTTATGTTTTTGCCCCCATTCAATGAGAATGGATTTGTAGTTGGTGTCGTTTTCCACAATTTGTTGCAGATCCAGGTAACGGGTAAGGATACGGTTTCTTACAAACTTTCGTGCACTTCCGTATCCTTTGTCAAGAAAAATTGCTCCAATGATTGCCTCAAGTGCATCTCCAAGGATGTGTGTTTGGGAAATGTCTCCCGGGGGGTGAAACTTTATCCAGTTGTTGAGCCCCATATTTAGTGCAATCTGATTGAGATTTACCCGACTGACGATGCGGGATCTTGTTTTTGTGAGGAATCCTTCATCTTCCGTAGGAAAAAGAGCATAGAGCTCCTGCGCCACAATGGCACCAAGAATTGCGTCACCGAGGTATTCGAGACGTTCGTTGTTGTAAGGCTCGTTGGATGATTTCCGCCTGAGAACTGATTTGTGGACCAGCGCCTGCCGGTAAAGTTCTGTTTTTCCGGGACGGATACCGGTTACAGAATTTATAAATCCATAAAACTTCCTGCCCTGACGGGAAAAAAGTTTTATGGATTTGAAAAGTGGTATAAACACAACTTAATCTAATGCTTTGAATACCACACATGCATTGTGACCTCCGAATCCGAAAGTATTCGACATTGCCACTTTGATTTTTCTCTCTTGTGCCTTGTTGGGCGTAAGATTGAGTTTTGGATCAATTTCGGGATCCAGTTCAAATTGGTTGATAGTCGGAGGAACGATGCTGTTCTTCATTGCCAGAATCGATGCAATGGCTTCAATAGCTCCGGTAGCACCCAACAGGTGTCCGGTCATCGATTTGGTGGAACTGATATTCAGTTTGTACGCGTGATCTCCAAAAAGCCTTTGAATGGCCAATGGCTCAGCGATGTCTCCCAATGGGGTGGATGTGCCGTGAACATTGATGTAATCAACCTCTTCAAGGTTGATGTTGCCATCTTTAAGTGCATTTTCCATTACTCTTTGAGCACCTTTTCCTTCCGGATGGGGCGCTGTAATGTGGTGTGCATCGGCAGTCATGCCGCTACCAACCAGTTCGCAATAGATTTTTGCACCGCGTTTCACGGCATGTTCATATTCTTCTATTACCAGGGCTCCGGCGCCTTCACCCATGACAAAGCCGTCACGGCCTTTGTCAAATGGACGAGAAGCTGTTGCCGGGTCATCATTGCGGGTTGAAATTGCCTGCATGGCATTAAAACCGCCTACACCTGCTTCATTGATCGCAGCTTCTGAACCCCCTGTGATAAACATTTCTGCTTTTCCCAGACGGATAAGGTCAAAAGCGCTGCCAATGGCATGCGATGCCGAGGCACAAGCCGATACTGTTCCGTAGTTGGGCCCGCGAAATCCATACTTAATAGAAATGTGACCTGCTGCAATGTCAGAGATCATTTTCGGGATGAAGAAAGGATTGAAACGGGGCACTTCGTTGTTCTTAACGAATCCACGGGTTTCGTCGAGGAAAGTGATGATGCCACCAATACCTGCACCCCAGATGACGCCTGCCATATCCTGGTCTATGGTCTGGAGGTCGATACCGGCATCCTGGTATGCCTGCTCAGCTGCAATAACTGCAAACTGAGCAAACATATCCATTTTTCTTGCCTCTTTACGATCGAAGTAATCGGTTGCTTTGTAGTCTTTAACCTCGCAAGCAAATTGTGTTTTGAATTGGGTGGCGTCAAATCGAGTAATGGGTGCAGCACCACTTACTCCTTGAACCAGGTTGTTCCAATACTCATCGATGGTTTTCCCAATCGGGGTAATGGCGCCCATCCCTGTAACTACTACTCTTTTTAACTCCATAACTGCTTTTAAAGTATAACTCTACTTTTTTGACTAATTACTTTGCATTTTCTTGAATGTAAGCAATGGCGTCACCCACTGTACCGATGTTCTCTGCCTGATCATCAGGAATTGCGATGTTGAATTCTTTCTCGAACTCCATGATCAGCTCTACAGTGTCAAGAGAGTCAGCACCGAGGTCGTTGGTGAAACTGGCTTCGTTTGTTACTTCTGTTTCGTCAACTCCCAACTTGTCTACAATAATTGCCTTAACTCTTGATGCAATGTCTGACATAGCTTTAAATTTTAAGTTAATAATTGAAAATTTGGTTTTAAAACAACTGTGCAAAGAAAAAGATTTGCCCAAAATAAATCAAATATTCCTCAAAGGAAATTAGTTTTCAGGCCTCTTTTTTCTAATTTTGACTGGGCAAAAATACTAATTTTTTACAAGATAAAAATTTGATAATGAAGAATATTGTTCTTTTCGCTTCGGGGTCGGGTACCAACGCGGAAAATATTGCACTTTTTTTTCGGAATACCCCCGGGGTAGAAGTTTCGTATGTTTTCTCCAATCGTTCGAATGCGGGGGTGCTTGAACGTGCTAAAAAGCTTAATATAAGAACTTTTGTCTTCGATCGCAAGATGTTTTTTGATTCAGATGAGGTGTTAAACCTCCTTTCTGAGATTTCTCCTGATTTAATTGTTTTAGCCGGTTTTTTGTGGTTGATTCCCGAAAAGATGGTTAATGCGTTTCCCAACCGGATTGTAAATATCCATCCAGCTTTGCTTCCGGCCTATGGTGGTAAAGGGATGTATGGCGACAGGGTGCATCAGGCTGTTATTGACAATGGTGAAACAGAATCCGGTATAACCATTCATTTTGTCAACGAAAAATATGACGAGGGAAATATTATTTTCCAGGGAAAATGTCCCGTCCATAAGAAGGATACCCCTGAAACCCTTGCATCAAAAATTCATAAATTGGAGTATGAGCATTATCCGCGGGTTATTAAAGAGCTTCTGGAGCGGCTGTAGTCTCTTTTTTATGCTCCATATAGCCGATACCGATAGTTAAACTGTCAAGTTCATTTTTCCAGGGCCGGATGTATTGTAGGTATTGCTCCATCCGTTCTTTATGGATGGGCTCTACCGGTGGGGCTTCCATTTTTAGCGGATCCATTGGTCTGCCGTTTTTGTAAATACGGAAGTCAAGGTGTGGACCGGTGGCCAGGCCCGTTTTTCCCACATAGCCGATTAATTGTCCCTGGGTCACCAGCATTCCTCTTTTAATACCTTTGGCAAAACCGGATAAGTGCATATAAACAGTGGTGTAAACGCTGTTATGCTTAATTTTTATGTAGTTGCCACCTCCTTTTGTATCCCATGCCCGGTGAGTGATGCGTCCGTCTCCGAGAGCGTAAACGGGCGTGCCTGTAGGTGCTGCATAATCCACCCCCCTGTGCGGGCGACGGATTTTTAATACCGGGTGCAGCCTGCTGTGGCTGAACCGACTGCTGATTCTGGAAAATTTCAGCGGGGCTTTCAGAAATGCTTTCCGTAAACTGGCACCTTCCTCATCGAAAAAGCTCATGATGCTGTCCTGCTCATAGCGAAATGCATAATAGGGTTCTTTGCGGTGGTTGAAGTAGGCTGCATGAATTTCTCCGATACCGATGGATACGCTGTCCACATATTCCTCGTCGTAAATAACCGTAAAGTGGTCCCCTTTTTCGATTCCGAAAAAATCAACCGTCCAGGCAAAGATGTCTGATAAATCCAGTGCGAGATTAGGATTCAAATCATTATCGTTGATTGTGTTCCATAAGGAAGATTCAATGACACCTATGACGGTTTTGCGTTGGGTAATGACCTCTTTTTTGTCCCGGTAAACGACTGTATCTCCTTTCAGCGACATGACAAGGTATTCAATGGGGTCAATCTCATAGACAAACCATTCGGGTACAAGTGTTGAATCTTTTTCGGATGAAAAAACAGTATATTTATTTCCTGTTTTTATTCGTCTTACATCGAAAACCTCTTTGGAGGCTATGGCCAGATTGTGAATGATTGAATAATCCACGTCGTATGAAGTAAGAAGAGAGGCCAGATTCTGGGCATATTTTATATGGCCTGTTTCAATTACAAATGAATCTTTTTCGATGCCATAAAGTGTTTCGGGAGGAGGCGGAGGAGGAACCACAACCAAATCGAGACTGTCGGGAAGATTTGAAGGGTCAGGGGTTCCCAGGCCACTAAAGTGGCGATAACACCAAAAAGTTGAGAATGTCAGGAGAATGAGAATGACAATACCGACTATATATTTTTTCTGCATTGAGAAATTGTTTTAATCATGTACGAGTTTTATAAAAATCCGGCAACGGTGAATTCAAAAATTATGCCCCATCGCTTGTCAGAGGATATTTTTTTGATTCTGGTTTGGCTTGGGCAACTTGGGGTTAGAGCGCTTTATTATGGCCAATATATTATTTAGCGTCTGTTCATAAACTAAACACAATTTGCTTTTAGTCCTGTTTCTGGTCAGGAAGTGCCAATTGCCAGGCTTGCGAAGCCGGCAAAAACGGAGTCCCGAAGTAGCTTTTGTAAGGTTTTTGAACAAAAAACCAACAAAAAGCACAATCGGGATGAGGGCCTTGGCGGCAAGCGTAACAGCCTGCCCCGATCCTTCGGGGACGTAGGTGGTGCTTTATGGACAGAAACTAATTAGAGTTCTGCTTCAATTTCACTGATTGGCTTTTTCCTTTTCTCTCTTATCTTGAGCCGGTCATACCCTTCTCCAAATATTCCCATTACATTGCCCATCGTGATGAAGGCCTCCGGGTCCACACTTTTTATAATACGGAAAAGGATGGAGGACTCTTTTTTTCGGGCAAAGACCATCAGAACTTTTATTTCTTCACCGGTATAGCCGCCTACCGCAGGTATTATGGTCAAACCTTTTTTCCCTGTATAAATTATTTGTTCGGCTAATTCCTTGTGTTTTCTGGAGAAGATAAAAAACTGAACCGTCTGGGTGTTACCTGAAATCACCATATCGATTGTATAAGCAATCACTGCCATGGTCATAAAGCCGTAAACCATGGTTTCTATGGAGCCGAAAATGGGATATGCAGAAACAATTATAATGGCATCCATTGCCAAAAGAAGCCTTCCCATACTGATGTTGTGGTATTTGTTGATGATTCTGGCAATGATGTCGGTTCCTCCGGCACTTCCCCCATTCGAGAAAATCAGTCCTCCTCCGATGCCGCTCATGATACCTCCTGATACTGCTGCCATCATCCGCTCTGATACAAGGGGTTCGGTAAATACATTGCTGAAAAATGAAAGAAATCCTGCAAAAACCACAACGCTGTAAACCGATTTTATGCCAAAGGAAGCTCCGATGGTTTTCATGGCCAGCAGCAGAAGGCCTATGTTTATCAGCAGGCTGCTCATTCCTACGTCAATGTCGAAAAGGAAGAAAAGAATACTTGAGATTCCTGTCAGACCACCTCCCACTATTTCACTGGGGATGATAAATCCTGTCCACCCGATGGCACCCATTGCCAGTCCGGCAGTGATGATCAGATAAGATTTTATTTCTCTCCAGAGATACTCTCGCTTCATATAACTATTATAAAATATGTTGCCGGAAAAGATTTTCCCAGTCCGGTTACAATTTTAACGGATGAACAGATTACGTCGCTGTTGGAATTTGAAATTTTTCAATGTGAGAGGAGGTGATTCTCAATGATGCTGAAAACCACCTCCTTCTATATATGTTTTTTTATCCAAAAGTGTTCGAAGCAATCTTTTGTGATTGTTGTAAATAATTATGATTCAGAGTGGGTTGAGCGCTGAATCTCTCTTATCCGACAACAATATTAATTATTTTTCCGGGCACCACAATGATTTTGCGAACGGTTTTTCCTTCGGTCCATTTGGCTGCCGTCTCATGTGCCAGCGCTGCCTTTTCAATCTCTTCTTTTGATGCATCGGCAGGCATCTCCAGCTTGAAACGCATTTTGCCGTTGAATGATACCGGATATACCACGCTGTCATCTTTAAGATGCTTTTCTTCAGCCTTAGGCCACTGTGCATCAACAACAGAACTGTTGTGCCCGGTGAGGTACCACAACTCTTCAGCCATATGAGGTGCAAAGGGTGACAACAAGACGGTCAGTGGTTCTAAAATGGAGCGTTTGTGACATTTCAGATCGCTCAGGTCGTTGACACATATCATGAATGCACTCACGCAGGTGTTGAATGAGAATCGTTCGATGTCGTCGGAAATTTTGGCAATGGTGCGGTGCAATACCTTCAGTTCCTCTTTGGTCGCTTCTTCATCAGTAACGACCATCTGCCCGTCCCGGTCTGAAAAGAGCCGCCATGTTCTTCTCAGGAATTTGTGTACTCCGTCAATTCCGTTGGTATCCCAGGGTTTGGATTGCTCCAGCGGGCCCAGAAACATCTCGTACAGACGCAGTGTGTCGGCACCATATTGTTCAATGATATCGTCGGGGTTGACCACGTTGAACATCGACTTGGACATTTTTTCAACTGCCCATCCGCAAACATATTTATCGCCTTCTTCCAGAATGAATTCAGCATTTTTATACTCCGGATTCCAGTTTTTAAAGGCTTCGATGTCCAGGATGTCATTGTGGACAATATTTACATCCACATGAATAGGGGTAACATCGTACTCTTTGGTCAGGTTATAGGAGACAAATTTGTTGGTTCCTTTGATTCGGTAAACAAAATTGGAGCGTCCCTGAATCATTCCCTGGTTAACCAGTTTGCGGAATGGTTCATCTTTGCATACTTCTCCCAAATCGTAAAGGAATTTATTCCAGAACCGGCTGTATATCAGGTGGCCTGTGGCGTGCTCGGTTCCCCCGATGTAAAGATCCACATCCTGCCAGTAGTTGTTGGCTTCGGTGCTGACCAGTTTTTGGTCGTTTTTTGGATCCATATAGCGAAGGTAATAGGCTGAGGAACCGGCAAAACCCGGCATGGTGTTAAGCTCAATCGGGTACCCTTCTTCTGTTTTCCAGTTTTTCGCACGTCCCAGAGGAGGTTCTCCCTGTTCAGTGGGCAGGTATTTATCTACTTCGGGTAATTCGAGGGGGAGCTTTGATTCATCCAGCGTGTAGGGCATATCATCCTTGTAATAAACAGGGAAGGGTTCTCCCCAATAACGCTGGCGACTAAAGATGGCATCCCGCAAGCGGTAGTTTACCTTTACCTCACCAATGCTTTTCTCCCGAATGTATTCTTTGGTTTTCTCAATGGCTTCCGGCACATCGAGCCCGTTAATGAAGCCGGAATTGATCAGATATCCTTCTTTGGAGTCGATGGAGTCGTCCCACTTGCTGGTGTCTGCGGGTTCTTCGCCATGGGGTACAACAACCTGGGTGATCGGCAGTCTGAAGGTGCGTGCAAAAGCAAAGTCGCGGCTGTCATGTGCCGGCACAGCCATAATAGCTCCGGTTCCATATCCGGCCAGCACATAGTCGCTGACCCAGATGGGCACTTCCTCATTGGTGAGTGGATTGATGGCGTAGGCTCCGGTGAATGCTCCGGTCATTTTTTTGACTTCTGACATTCGTTCGCGCTCGGTACGCTTTTTTGCATCAGCAATGTATTGGGCCACTTGTTCTTTCTGGTCCGATGTTACCACCTGGTTTACCAATTCACTTTCGGGAGCCAGCACCATAAATGTCACTCCGAAAACAGTATCGGCACGGGTGGTGAAAATTTTCATGGAAACATCAGAATCTTTTACCGGGAAAACCATCTCGGCACCTTCCGATCGTCCAATCCAGTTTTTCTGAATCTCTTTGAGCGATTCTGTCCAGTCGATGGTGTCCAGTCCTTTGAGGAGACGCTCTGCATAAGCAGAAACGCGCAATGACCATTGACGCATTACTTTTTGCTCCACAGGGTGGCCTCCACGCAGAGAAACTCCTTCTTTAACTTCATCATTGGCCAGCACAGTTCCTAATGCCGGACACCAGTTTACCATAGTGTCGGCAAGGTATGCAATACGATAATTGAGCAGGGTTTCCTGTTGCTCCTTAACAGGCATAGCGTTCCACTCTTCGGCTGAGAATGTGAGGTTTTCCGAGCATGCTGCATTGATACCTTCAGAGCCTTTGGTTTCAAAATGTTTGACCAGTTCACTCACGGGCATGGCCTTGTCGGCGTTGTTGTCGTAGTAATGGTTAAACATTTGAATGAAGGCCCATTGAGTCCACTTGTAATAGTCTGGTTCACATGTCTTTACCTCTCTGCTCCAGTCGTAAGAGAAACCTATTTTATCCAGCTGCTCGCGGTAACGCTTAATGTTGTTTTCAGTGGTAATGGCCGGGTGTTGCCCTGTCTGGATGGCATACTGTTCAGCAGGCAGCCCGTAGGCGTCGTAACCCATGGGATGGAGTACATTGAATCCATTGGAACGTTTGTAACGGCTGAAAATGTCAGAGGCGATGTATCCCAGCGGATGTCCCACGTGCAATCCCGCACCGGATGGATAGGGAAACATATCCAGAACGTAATATTTGGGGCGGCTGTTGTCAACCTCTACTTTATAGGTTTTATTGTCCTTCCAGTGCTTTTGCCACTTCTTCTCAATCTCTTTAAAATTGTACTCCATGGTGCAAATTGATGTAGTTTCTTGCTTTTATATTGTCAAAGCTGCGAAAATACAAAAAGTTTCAGACAATTGTAAGAGAGTGCCGCTGGTTATTAGTGGTTTTGTGATGTCCAGCAGGAAACGGGGACTTTCGGATCGAAGAACGACCCGAGTATCTCTTCTTTAGTGTGTTTAGCTGCTTCGGAATCTGAAAGTTGATGGCTCCAGGGTACCCGTTTTTTAGTGCTTGCTCCCGGCCCTCTATTTTTATATTCCCCATAAAAGGCTGTTTCATTCCTTGAGGTACCGCTCCAGTTGGCCCACCCTTCGGCATTGATGTGGTTTCCCATTTCGCAATGAAGAAAAACAACCCTGGCATAGTCCCGCCATGGGCGGCCAAGAAAAACTTCCGACACGTCCTGCGAAGCGGTCAGGGTGCATTCCAAAAAGACAAACCCAAATTGTTTTCCCTGTGCGGTGCTTGCAGCTGTAATGTATGAGTCCGCCAGACTGTGTATCGTGCAATTTTCAAACAATGATGTAGCTTCACCAAAAATGAAATCGGTAGTACCCTCTATAAAGCAGTTGTGAAAATATTGGCGACTGTTTTCGCCGGCGCTGTACAGGGTGTCCTGATGTCCAAGGATGTTGCAATTTCGGAAAGTCACCCGATCGCCGGTCACATGCAGCGCAACGGCCTGCCCGACCGCTCCTGCTGTGTTTCTGATGGTCAGGTTTTCTGCATGGAAATCGTTGGCTTCCACCTTCAAAGTGTAGGTGTAGAAAGTGCTGTTGCGTCCTTTGTCAATTTTCCGAAAATGATCATCCCACGAAATGATTGTCCCTTCTCTGCTTTCACCAATTAGGGATAACTTTGTATTGAATGCAGGGATTTTTACTTTTTCATGATACACCCCGTTCTTTATAAATATTGTTATTGGTTTGTCCGGAAAAGACATGGTGTCGTAAATGGCTTCGTTAATTGACGTATAATCGCCACTGCCATCGATAGCTACTGTGATCCGGGTCTCATAAGCGTATGCTGTGGCTGCAAAAATAGCTGAAAAACAGAACAGAAGAAAAATGTGTTTAATTGGAGCCATGTGAGTCTTATTTTTTTAATGTTTTATCCAGAAAATTACTCATGTATTCGACTGTGGGATGAAACCAGGGGTGAAACAACCAGAAGGGGTGTACTTTAACATGGAATGTGTGTGTTTCATTGTATATGGTGTGTCGGTTCAGGATGCCGATCAGTTCGTCCTGCCCCGAATGAAACCTGGGGTAACCGCTGTTAAGAAATAGCATGGGGGGCGCTTTTTCATCTGCATAGTAAACCGGGGATGCCTCTTTCCAGATTTCAGGTTTTTCATGGTAAAAACCATTCAGCCAAACCACATCGGCAGCGTTTCTTTTTCTTGGTTTGTTGAGCGATAAGGGGGCCAGAAAGTTCATGGAGCCATCTACGACCAGTATAGCCTGGACATCGGTGGGGTGCTCTTTAGATCCCTGGTCTCCTTCAAACTTGTGAACTCCGGGAGTCAGTCCAATGAGAGCAGCCAGCTGGCCACCTGCCGAACTTCCGGAAATGGCAATTTTTTCAGGGTCTATGTTGTATTCTTTGGCATGGGCCCTGGTCCACCTCAGGGCCGCTTTTATGTTGTGAACAGCTGCAGGATAAAGAGCTTCAGGAGATAGTTGGTATTCTACAGTAATGGTTACATATCCTCTTGCAGCAATTTGACGTGCCAGGGGAATTTCCATCGATTTATCGCCCGAACTCCAGCCTCCACCATGAATCATTATCAGTGCCGGTAGTTTTTTGCCTCCTTCGGGACGAAAGAGGTCGAGATGTAAATTGCGATCGCCATAGGCTGTGTTCTTCAATGTGGTGTATGTGATGTCGCGGTATTCAACGACACCTTCCGGGAGTGGCTCGTTGGCAATGCGGGCAACCGGATAGATGTGTTTGATCTTGTTTAGGGCTGAATGAACCGTAAATGTGGTGTCCACAGGGATAACGTTGCGTTGTGGACTCACATTAGATGCAAGGATGAACAGGTATGTCAGGAAAAATATATTTTTCATATCCAATGGTTTTAACGGTTTAAAACTTTTAATTGCGAAAGAAGCAGAGAACTGTTTCTTTGAAGCAATAAAATTAATACTCTCTGTTCGCTGAACATGATGAAGAGTTATTGCTTTTTGGGTGGTATATTGTTTTTTTCGGGGCCGATTAAAGGTTTGAAAGGATGGAAGTGAATTATTTTTCCCGGTTGAAGTGAAACGGTTTTGAGCGAACCACAAAAAAAACTATCTTTGCCGCGCAAAAAGGTCCCGTAGTTTAACTGGATAGAACGTAGGATTCCGGTTCCTATGGTGGGGGTTCGAGTCCTCCCGGGATCACAGTAAGGCCACAGCAAAATGAAATGATTTGCTGTGGCCTTTGTTGTATAGATGAATATGGAATTTTTCCATAGGATTCTTTTCGGTAATGATTTGTATAACTGCAGATAAGATTTCCAGGGAGTTTTCATTCTCTATTTTTTTAACAATATTTTTCAGTGTTATTTTATTAGTTAATTTGTCAGTGGGAAGGAGTTCGTCCTAATGATGTACTATTGTTTCAATTAATGAAGGTTATGGCTCGGCTTTTTAAACGGATGGGTAATTTTGCGAAAACACAGAGTAGTCATACATCCCATGTCGTTTAAAAGTAAAAGTTCACTTTATTCAACACTAAAACGAAAGAAAAGACCTATATTTGTATGTTTTTTTAGTGAGATTAGTTTCTTTCTTTTTTGTTTTAACAGGGTTTATTCTTAAATTATCGTTGTCAGGAGTTCATACAAGTCAAATTTGGTGAGGACACTTTGATTTTGCAGAAGGTTTGATGTTTAAGTAGGTGATTCGTGACGTAATCAAGTTGAATAGTGACTTTTTCTTTTCAGAAAGGATTACGTAAATTTTTCATTGGTGGATTTGTTTTGATTAACATTTTGTGAGCTTTTTGTGCTGTAGTGTTTAGTAATGTTTAAGGATAAAGGCTTAGAATATAGTTGTATATAATATAAATGGTTTAAATGGACGATATTTTTAGCAAGATAGGTACTACGCAAACTTTAAGTCAGAAGATTGAAAGAAAAGTTGAGGAGGCTATCAGGCAGAAGAAACTGCTTTCGGGAGCAAAGTTGCCTTCTGAGAAAGAACTTTGTGAACTCTTTGGAGTTAGCAGGACGGCACTCAGGGAGGCACTGAGGCGTTTAAATGCCCGTGGTCTGATAGAGATTAAAAAAGGAAGTGGGATGTATGTGTCTGAGATAAAGATAGAGGATGCAATTAAATCTCTCAATCTGTATTATGACCTGAGTTTCGATTCTGATCTTATTTCTCAGATTATTGATGTTCGTCGTATTTTTGAACCGCAAATATCTCGTCTTGCGGCCAGAAACAGAACCGATGAAGATATAAAGATTCTCGAGCAGGTAATTGAAGAACTGGAAACCTGTGATCCGGATAATACTCAGCAGGAAGTTGATACCATCAACCGTTTTCACATGAGTTTGGCAAAGGCTACCGGGAATCCGATTATTATCATAAGTCTGGAACCCATTTATTCTCTTTTGCCTCGTATGCGAAATTTTATTTATGCGAATGTTGAGGGGGAAAAGGAGTTTACGATTGAGGCCCAGAAAAAAATTCTGGATGCTGTTAAAACCAGGGATGAAGATGGCGCTTTTGCGGAGACCGAAAAACTTGTGATTCGGAATCATGAGGTGTATGAGCGTTATCTTAAAAAAGTTTTTAAATAATCACTGTGGCTTCACTATTGGAAATTATTTTTCCGGGTACTTTGAAACTTGCCTGAAGACCAGGCAAGTTTGAGTTATGTCTTTTATGGGTTTCGAAGATAATTGCAGTTGGAAACAAGACCTAATTGAGATAGAAGTGTCGGATGATAATTTTATTTTTTGGCTTGGTTATATGCATCAATGGCCTTTTTTACGGAACCATTCTTGATCAGGAGTTCCTGAGCATCTTCTTTTTTTAGTCCCAGTTCTTCCATAAGCATTCTGGTTCCTCTCTGAATCAGTTTTTTGTTGGTCAATTGCATGTTGACCATTTTATTTCCCTTTACTTTCCCCAGCTTAATCATCAGGGTTGTGGTAATCATGTTTAGAATCATTTTTTGAGCGGTTCCTGCTTTCAGGCGCGTGCTTCCGGTAATGAATTCAGGACCAACGATGGCTTCAATGGGAAATTCTGCAGCATTGGCAATCTCAGAGTTTGGATTGCACGTAATGCAACCGGTAAGTATTTCCCTCTTTCTTGCGTCCATGATTCCTCCAATGACATAGGGGGTTGTTCCTGAAGCTGCAATTCCAATAACAGTGTCGAGTTCGTTTATGTTGTGTTTGAGGAGTTCCTGCCAGGCCATCTTTGGGTCATCTTCAGCATCTTCCACCGCGTTTCTTAATGCAATATCGCCACCCGCAATCAACCCGATCACCAGGGTGTCAGGGACGCCAAATGTGGGAGGGAGTTCTGAGGCATCCAGTACGCCTAATCGACCGCTGGTGCCTGCTCCAAGATAAAATACTCTTCCTCCTTTTTTCATCCTCTCCACGATTCGAACGATTAGTTTCTCAATTTGTGGCAATGCTTTTTTTACGGCTTCATGGACTTTTGCGTCTTCCCGGTTGATGTTTTGAATCAGGTCGGCGACTTCCATTTTTTCCAGATCTTTAAATCTGGAAGGTGATTCTGTAATGCTCAGGGTATATTTGTTGTCTGACATTTCTTTTGTTCTTTTTGAGGTTCTTTACTTATATGATGAGGTTATTTGAGATGGAAATCAATTAATCCGTCTATTGGATCTTTAATAATTGTTCCTCGTTTTAATTGGTGCTTTTCAAGAATTTCATACAACAGATCTTTGAAGTAGTAGGCTATGCTGCCGGTAAAATGCACGGGTAGTTTTGTGGCCATTTGGTATTGTAATATGTTTCTGGTTATGAATTCTTCAAAGGATGCAAGCACCAGTTTTTGTAGGGAAGGTTCACTGATGTGTTCAGCGATAAATCTTGTAAAACCTGCTGCATATCGGTTTGGAAAGGGTTTTTTGTAGATGTTATTCAGAATATCAATGCTGTCTGTTTTATATTTGTTAAAGAATTTGTTACAAACATGCTCAGGGAGTTGTTTTTTCAGGATGTCTGAAAGTAGCTTTTTGCCAATAACTGCACCGCTGCCTTCATCTCCAAGAATAAATCCCAGGGGAGGTGTGTTTTCGATAACCTCTTTGCCATTGTAATGACATGAGTTGGAGCCGGTTCCTAAAATGCACGCAATTCCTTCAGTAGTCCCACACAGTGCGTGGGCGGCGGCCATGAGGTCGCTTGCCACCTCTATGGTTGATGCACTGAAGAAATTGTTGAGCGCTCCGTATGCAACTTTGCTGATAACCGGATTGCTGCATCCGGCACTATAAAAATATATGGCTTTGAAATTTCTTTGTGAGGATGTAAAATCCTTTTCGAGCGCCTTCACAATAGTGTCTTCATCCTGGTAGAAAGGGTTTATTCCTGGTGTAAGAATTAGTTCTTTCTTTCCTGTTTTTTTGTCCAGGAGGCACCATGTTGTTTTGGTTGATCCGCTGTCGGCCACTAATATCATAATAGAATGATGTATTATAGGTTGTGTTTTTGAGTTTTTGTTATTAATGGATTATGGATTCTCTTATATAATTCCATTGGTTTAAGATCCCTGTTTGCTGTTGTTTTTGTTAAACGCAAATATATAAAAAAAGTTTGGTTTTTGATATCATATAAGATGTATTACAAATTTTTGTTTCTTGAAAAAATGTTTCTACATTTGAAAACAAAAATTGACAGTCTTTTATGTTGAGTGAATTTCTTGAGCTTGATAAAACGTTTATAGTTATGATTTTAGTGGCTTATTGAGAGTTGATTTTGATTCAGGAGCTGGTCGTTTTTTCCTGAGGCGGTTGAATTTAGATGTATATATTTAATTTCCTATAAGGTAGTCTGGACTTTAGTAGAAGTCAATTTGTTTGAATAGACCTTCTGAAACCGGAGGTTGGACAAAATAACAGAACCGATGATTTTAAACACCACAATGAAACGAGCATGGAATTTTGATTCTTTAAAGATGCCACAAAAGTGCATTTTTAAAAGGATTTCGAGATCCATCCGACTTTAAGAAGTAAATTTTATACGGATGAAACGAGCATGGCAACGACTGCCTCAAAAGATAATGTAAACAATCAACCATGCGAGTTCCATCAGACCAATAACTTAGATGAATTATTTACTGATGAAACGAGCATGGCAAAGGTTGCCTCAAAAGAATATGTATAAGTTATTGCATGCGAGTTCCATCCGACCTTGAAAAAATAATTTTATACGGATGAAAAGATGAAGAATTTTTTGATACTTAAGAGTGTGTTAATTCTTATAATATTAATGGTTTTTCCATTTGAAATGATTTCTCAGTCGGAAAGAAAAGAACTACGGCTCGAGAATAAAGCGATGAAAAGAATTAATGACGGATTTGATCTTTTAGATCCGTGGCTTTACATGGGGCCAATGCATGTTGATTCTGTTGAAGTGAATGTATTGGAGGAAGAACTGGATGTTTTTCTTTCTCCTAATGTTACAATGATTCCGTTAAGAGAGGCATGGATAACTTCATTGAAATACGCTCTTAGAAATCTTACAGGCAGGAGGTTCAAAGATTATGAAATTCAATTGTTTTGTAAAGGGAAGGCTCTTGAAAAATATGTTCCGTTGTATTTCAGGGAACAAATTCCGATGGACTCCCTCCGGATGAAAGATATAGGATTAAGAAATCCCTTGGTAAAAAGGGTGAATCAGGGAGTTTTTAACTCTGGATTGACCAATCACAATATTGCTTTGTGGGCGAGTCATGGTTATTATTATGAGTCAGAACTGGATCGGTGGGAATGGCAAAGAGCCAGGTTGTTTGGAACCGTGGAGGACATTTACCCATTTGCTTATACGTGTAATTATCTTGTACCAATGTTGGAGGATGCCGGGGCGAACGTTTTTGTGCCCAGGGAAAGAGACACTCAAATTCATGAAGTCATTGTAGATAATGATGGGTTGTCTGGAGGAAGTGAGATAATCATAGGCAAGGGAATCCGTCAAATAGAGAGCTCTGGCAAAAAAGGTTTTGCCATTAAGGATACTTTATTTAATGGAGATAATCCTTTTAAAATGGGAACCTGGATGCAAGTTCAAGCTTCGGATGAAAATTCTTCAGGCATAACTTACCTGCCCAATATTCCTGAAGCCGGGGAGTATGCTGTTTATGTTTCATATGGGAAAATAGAGAGCGCACTTGACAATGTTTCATATCGTGTTAATCATTCTGGAGGGAGTACCCGATTTTTACTTAATCAGCAAATGGGTTACGGGACTTGGGTTTACCTTGGAACTTTCCACTTTTCCAAAGGGAAAAATATACAATCGGGATCTGTCGTGATAGAAGTTCCATCCAATTCCACCGGAGTGGTGACAACTGATGCCATTCGCTTTGGCGGAGGGATGGGCAATGTTGCCAGGCGTCCCGAAGAATCTTATACCAAAAGAAAATGGTCACTGGATGATAATCATGCGGAAAATTCAGAGGTGGAGATAAACGATTCGGTATCCTACGTCTATAAGCTAAGTGGCAAGCCACGGTGGATGGAAGCCGGAAGGTATTGGTTACAATATGCAGGAGTGCCTGATTCAATTGTTTATAGCCTAAATGAGCAAAAGAATGACTACAACGATGATTATCAGTCGCGAGGTGAATGGGTGAATTATCTGATGGGCAATCCCAACGGGCCTACCAAAGCGCCTGAATTCCAGGGGTTGAATATTCCGATTGATCTGGCCTTTGCTTTTCATACAGATGCGGGAACTACCCCGGGAGATTCCGTTGTCGGAACGCTTGGAATTTACAGTTCAGTTACGAATGAAGGCCGGTTTCCGGATGGAAAATCAAAACTGGCCAGTCGCGACTTGACAGATTTGGTTCAATCTCAAATTGTGTCTGATATCAGATTAACCTTTAACGATGAATGGACGCGCCGGGCCATGTGGGATAAACAGTATTCCGAAGCTTATCGGCCTAATGTGCCCACCATGTTGCTGGAGTTGTTGTCTCACCAAAATCTGGCTGATATGAAATACGGGCTTGATCCCCGGTTTCAATTTACCGTTGCCAGAGCTATATATAAAGGGATGGTGCGCTTCCTGTCAGCGCGAGAGGGGCGCCTGGCGGTCATAAAGCCTCTTGCTCCCGATCATCTTTCTCTGACACACAGAGGAGGAAAAAGTGTAAGATTAAGCTGGAGACCTGTAATGGATCCTCTGGAAGAGAGTGCAGTTCCTTCCGGCTACAAGGTTTACCAAAGAATTGAAGGCAATGGTTTTTCCAATGGGGTGTTTACTTCAGATACATCGATGGTTCTTGAATTACCTGATTGGGATACTATTTATAGCTTTAAGGTTACTGCTTTAAACGAGGGAGGAGAGAGTTTTCCGTGCGAAACATTGTCTGTATCACTAAACTCCTCTTCTGATGATTTGGTCTTGGTAGTCAACGGATTTGACCGAGTGGGGCCACCCGCATTTGTGGATGGAGAAACTGCCGGAGTAGCATGGTGGGAGGATGAAGGTGTACCCAGGAACAGAGATGTGAGCCACACTGGCAAACAATACGATTATGACCGCTCCTCTCCGTGGCTTGATGATGACAGTCCTGGGCATGGAGCCAGTCATGCCGACATGGAAGGGAAAATAATTCCCGGTAATAACTTCGACTTTGTATTTACACATGGAAAAGCGATCCGCGATGCCGGTTATTCCTTTGTTTCGGTAAGTGATGAAGTGTTTGCTTCTGATGGGTTTGAGGTTGAACCTTACAAAGCTGTTGATTTGCTCTATGGCGAAGAGAGAGGAATCGAATCTCTATTCAACTCAGATGAAAAACAATACAGGCTTTTTTGCCCGGGAACAAGGGAGGTATTGAAAAAATACCTCTTGTCCGGAGGAAATGTCCTGATCTCCGGAGCATACATAGGTACAGACGCTGTGGAAAACAATGATTCAACCACCATCGAATTTTTAAAAGAAGTTTTGCACTTTCGTTGGATGACCAATCATGCTGACAATGTGGGAAATCTGAAAGTGACAGATAAAGCTTCATCGCTGTTCCTGCCATCGCTCAGCTATAATACGGAATATCATCCCGATATTTATAAAGTTGAATCACCCGACGGCATTGAGCCTGTGGGAGATGATGCTTTCAGAATTTTCAGGTACGAAAGCAATAATGTCTGTGCAGGAGTAGGCTTTTTAGGCGACTATCAGAGTATAATCCTCGGGTTTCCCTTTGAAACCATTCCATCAGAAAAGGAGAGGGCTGAATTGATGAAACAGGTCTTACAATTTTTTCAGAGATAGAATAAATAATTGAAACGATAAAACAGATCAGGATATGCATAACAAGATTTCATGTTTCTTACCGGTTGCCGAACCGGCCGATCTTAAGCAAACCATTGATGAACTGAAAGCAGTTGATCTGGTTGACGGAATTTATGTAATGACCACCCCTGAAAGTAAGGGAGCAGAGTTGCCGGAAGGCGTTGACTCATTTGAAGTGCCGGTTCTTAATTCCACTCAGATGGTGAAAGAAATAGCAAAAAGAGCTGAGGCTTCTTCACATGTTTTGCTGTATGCCAAATCGCTTCCGTTAAAATTGGGTGCTTTGTCCCTGGAACGCATGGTTCAGGCTGCTGAATATACCGGGGCGGGAATGATCTATTCCGATTACGTTGCATTGAAGGAAGGTAATAGGATGCAAAATCCGGTAATTGATTATCAGGACGGAAGTTTAAGAGACGACTTTAACTTTGGTTCGTTGCTGCTTTTCCCGTCGGCAGTGGTGAAAGAAGCCGCAGACAAAATGAAAGCCGACTATAAATTTGCGGGACTGTATGACCTTCGACTCAAAGTGTCTCAGAATCATAAGCTCTTCCGTTTGCCGGAATTTCTATATACCGAAATGGAAACGGATACACGTAAATCAGGGGAAAAGATTTTCGACTATGTGGATCCTAAAAACCGGGACGTTCAGATTGAAATGGAAGTTGCCTGTACCGAACATCTAAAAGCTATAGGCGGATATCTTAAGCCGGAATTTGAAGAAGTAAAGTTTGATGAATCGGATTTTCCGGTGGAGGCCTCAGTGATTGTTCCGGTGCGTAATCGCGCCAAAACCATCGAAGATGCGGTAAGATCTGTTTTCAGCCAAAACACTTCGTTTAAATTTAATTTAATTATTGTTGATAACCATTCGGATGATGGGACAACCGATATATTGAAAAAACTGGCATCCGAAGACGATCGCCTGATTCACGTGGTACCTGAACGAAAAGATCTGGGTATTGGAGGATGCTGGAATCTGGCCATCATGCACGAAGCTTGTGGAAAATTTGCCATCCAGCTTGACAGTGATGATTTGTATGCTGATGACTCAGTTGTTCAAACCATTGTGGACGCTTTTTATGAACAGAATTGCGCCATGGTAATCGGCTCCTATCAGATGGTGAATTTCAAATTAGAAGAAATTCCTCCCGGATTGATCGACCACAAAGAATGGACCCCCGATAATGGGCGGAACAATGCTTTGCGCATTAACGGACTGGGTGCTCCCCGTGCTTTTTATACGCCTGTGTTGAGAGAAATCCGGGTGCCTAATGTGAGCTATGGCGAAGACTATGCCGTAGGATTGGCCATTTCTCGTGATTATCAAATCGGACGTATATACAAGTCACTTTATATGTGTCGCCGCTGGGAAGATAACTCAGATGCTTCTTTGGATATTGTTAAGATGAATAACCATAATTTGTACAAAGACAGGGTGAGGACCATGGAATTGTGGGCCCGGATTGCTAAAAACAGAAAGTAGATATGTCGAAAGATATTTCCATGAATACTTCATTGCAGGAAAAAGTTGATCACCTGATTGATGAACAGGTGGTCAACTGGCCAATGGCCAAAGGAAATTATGAAGGTTTGAGTGAAGTAAAAATCCGTTCTCTTGAATTTGGTCCTTCAACAGAGATGAGAGTGCAGTTTAATCCGGCGCGAATCAGGTCTTCAGCTGCCAAAGTGGATGCCAAATCTATTCAGGAGCGGAAATGTTTTCTTTGCGAAGACAATTTACCTCCTGAACAAAATAAGGTGGCTTTTCGCGATGATTACCTCATTTTGGTGAATCCCTTTCCCATCTTTCCAAGGCATCTTACCATTCCTCATGTGAGGCATACCGACCAACGTATCAAAGGAAGGTTGTCGGATATGATGATGCTGGCCCGGGAACTTCCGGAATTTGTTGTATTCTATAATGGCCCCAGGTGCGGTGCCAGTGCCCCCGATCATTTTCATTTTCAGGCCGGAAATAAAGGCTTCATGCCTATTGAAGAGGAGTTCCGGTATCATCCACGGAAATCATTGTTAATTGATCGTAAGGATGTTCGGGTGTTTTGCGTGGACAACTATTTGCGGAAGACCTTAGTGTTTGAAGGAGAGCAACCCGATGAGATAGAATGTTGGTTTAACCGGGTTTACCGTTTTCTGGATACAATTCAACGAAATGAGGAGGAACCTATGCTTAATATTTTGTGTTCGTGGGATAATGGCACCTGGCGTTTGGTTGTTTTTCCCCGTCAGGGACACCGTCCGCGTCAGTTTTATGCTGAAGGGGGGGAGCAAATTGTGTTGAGCCCTGCTTCTGTCGATTTCGGTGGAGTTCTCATTACGCCAAGAGAGGAAGATTTCGAAAAACTCAATACTGATCTTGTAAAGGATATCTTTGAGCAGGTAACCCTTAATAAACACGACTGGGAATTGGTAAAGAGGATATTTCAAGAATAAAATCTGAAGATTATGCAACCAAATATAGAAGTAGGGGTGCTTTTTGCGCCAAAATTTTCATTTTCATTGGACGGGGCTTATAAGTTGAAATCCACCGGTGAAGAGTTTGAAGGAAAGGGTGAAGCCCTCCTAAAGGATGGAGCTATTACTATAATGATCAATGGAGAAGCCATCTCATCCGATTCTCCGTTAGAATTTGAACCAGTAAATTATGAGGAAGCCAGCTTTGAGCTCAAAGATGTGGTGATTGGGATTAGTTTTCACTGGGAACGAAAAGAAGACCAGTGCTTTAAGGGGACATTGCGCATTATTAGTGAGGATGGGCATTTAACCGCGGTTAATAGCATTCCTTTGGAGGACTACCTGATAAGTGTAATTTCATCCGAGATGAGTGCTACCTCTTCGCCGGAGTTGCTGAGGGCCCATGCCGTTATTTCACGCAGCTGGCTGATGGCCCAGAAAGAGAAGGAGCAAAAACTGAAAGAAACCGGGAACTACGAAACGGTTATCGAAGGAGAAGGCGAAAAGATCAAATGGTACGACCGGGAGGATCACATCAATTTTGACGTTTGTGCCGATGATCATTGTCAGCGTTACCAGGGAATAACCAGGGCGTCAACTAAAGAAGTGGAGGCAGCCATTGCTGATACTTTTGGAGAAGTGCTGACTTATGACAATGAGATATGCGATGCCCGTTTCTCCAAAGCTTGCGGAGGTATTGCTGAAGTTTTTGAGAATGTTTGGGAGCCGGTCAATCACCCATACCTTACAAAGGTGATCGACAATGACTTTACCCCTGAGGGTTTTAAGCTGGATTTAAAGCAGGAAGATGCTGCTCAGGAATGGATTACCGGTAATCCTCCGGCTTTTTGTAATACCCAGGATAAAGAAGTCTTGTCGCAGGTACTTAACGATTACGATCAGGAAACTGCCGATTTTTACCGCTGGAAAGTAACTCTGAGTCAGGATGATGTGAAGCGGCTTTTAAAGAAGAAAATTGATTTGGACCTGGGAAATGTTATAGATATGATTCCGGTAGAGCGGGGTGAATCCGGTCGCCTGATTCGCCTTAAAATTGTTGGAACTGAAGGAGAGTTGACCATCGGTAAAGAATTGGAAATCCGCAAAGCTTTATCAGAATCTCACCTTTACAGCTCTGCTTTTGTGGTTGAGAAAGAAGCGGGAGAAAGGGGTCTTCCAAAGTCATTTACTCTGATTGGTGCAGGTTGGGGGCATGGTGTTGGTTTGTGTCAGATTGGAGCCGCGGTGATGGGAGCTAAAGGTTATTCCTATCAGGAGATTTTGACTCATTATTTCAGAGGGGCCGCTTTGGAAAAGCGTTATTGATTTCCTCATTTGTAGGTCGAAGCTGATGCAGATTACCGCTCGGCTCTGCCGCTTTGTTAAGCAAAGAAATCCGCAGCAGCGAGGTGGTAGATTGTAGTAAAATTAGTTTAGCAGCAGCGAGGAGGAACGAAAAGTGCATCATATGTTATCCATATATTAATTAACATTCAGTCATTATGAGTCTGAAACGAATTTTACTTCCGGTTGCGATTTATTGTTTTTCTGCAGGTTCCCTGTTTGCAGAAGGCTGGATTCGTGTAAATCAGCTTGGATATATTCCCAATACGACTAAAGTGGCGGTAATGATTGCAGATGACACGGTTTCGCCGGAAAGCTTTCAGGTAAAGGCATTGAAATCCGGAGAGGTTGTTTTTAGTGGAACCCCAAGGACTGAAGACGGTTCTGTGTGGGGCATGAAAGCAGCTTTTAGACTCAATTTTTCAGAGCTGACTCAACCAGGAAGTTATTTTATCGAATCTTCAGGTTTTCGTTCTCCTGAATTCCGCATTGACCAGAATGTTTATGAAGGAGCGGCTGACTTCCTTCTGAATTATATGCGGCAGCAGCGATGTGGCTACAACCCGTTTCTGGAAGATAGTTGTCATGTGCACGATGGCACCATTGTGGATCATCCCGAAAAAAGCGGGGCATATATTGATGTACATGGCGGTTGGCACGATGCTTCCGATTACCTGCAATACACCAACACCTCGGCCAACGCTGTTTTTCAGATGTTATTTGCCTATGAAAAGAACCCCGAAGCCTTTAAGGATGTTTACGGTGCCAATGGTAATAAAGGCCCCAACGGACGGCCTGATGTGTTGGATGAGGCCATATGGGGGCTGGAGTGGCTCATGAGGATGAATCCGGCTCCCGGGGAAATGTATAATCAGATTGCTGATGACCGCGACCATGCCGGCTATAGATTGCCAAACAAAGACTCCGTTGATTATAATGTTCCGTTTGGAAGACCGGTTTACTATGTTACGGGCGAACGACAGGGGTTGGGGCCCCATTTGAACCGAACTACCGGAGTGGCTTCTACAGCAGGTAAATTTGCTTCTGCCTTTGCTTTGGCGAGTAAAGTTTTGAAAGAAGAAAATCCCGAATGGGCTGCAGAAATGCTGCAAAAGGCCAAAGAGGCCATGCGTTTTGGGGAGCAGTTTCCCGGAGCTGCGCAGACTGCCTGCTATGTCTCACCCTATTTTTACGAAGAGCAGAACTATGTTGACGATATGGAGCTGGGAGCTTCTGCTTTGGCTTTTTCAGAGAATGACAGCCTGGATAAATGGTTAAAAGCCGGAGATTTCTGGGGGGAGGTGGAACCTGTTACTCCCTGGATTGAATTGCATGGTGCCCGTCACTATCAGTTTTACCCATTTGTAAATGTTGGGCATTATCTGATGGCCAGCCAGGGAAATGAGCATTTCAAAAAGAAATATACAGATTTTATGAGAAAAGGGCTTTTGGCCCTGGAAAAAGAGGCAGCATCTGATCCATTCAGGATAGGGGTACCGTTTATTTGGTGTTCCAATAATCTGGTGACGGCTGCCCTGACGCAGGCCCGGTTGTATCATGAAGTATCCGGAGATCAGCAGTTTTTGGAAATGGAAGCTGCTTTACGCGATTGGCTGTTTGGCTGTAACCCCTGGGGCACGGCAATGATTTGCGGATTTCCCGGGGTTGCGGATTCTCCCACTCACCCTCATTCTGCCTTCCCTTTGTTGCTGCAGAAAAATACCATTGGCGGATTGGTTGACGGCCCTGTTTACAAAACCATATTTGAAAGTCTGAGAGGGGTGGGATTGCTGGATGATGATGAATATGGCGCCTTCCAAAACGGAAAAGCTGTTTATCATGATGATATCGGTGATTATTCCACTAATGAACCAACCATGGACGGCACGGCATCTTTGGTCTGTTACCTGTCGTCGATGGAAACTTATAATACACCTGAATTGGACCGGGATTCACAAGGTGCAGTGGTGCGTGTTAATGCCACTCAACCTTTAATCTATCTGGTATTTCCTGCCGATGAGCATTTCGAAGGGGCTTCTCTTGTTTTGGATGTTCTGGACGAAAAAGATGTGAAAGGTTCCTTCTTTCTCACCGGGAAATGCTTAAAAAAACGGGGCAACCGAAAAGCAATCGACCGTATTGTTGCTTCAAGCCACTATCTTGGACCTCATTCGGATGATCATCTGTTGTATGCCGACTGGGAAAAAAGAGATTCTTTGCTGGTTGCCTATGAAGAGTTTAAAATCGATTTGAAGAAAAATCTCCAATCTATCGAAGAAAAAGGCGCTTCCATGGAAAATGTGCGATGGTTTCTGCCACCTTATGAATGGTACAACAAAGATGTTGTTGCCTGGAGCCGGAATTTGGGAATGGAGGTAGTGTCGTTTACACCTGGCACTGGAACAAATGCCGATTATACAACTCCGGGAATGGCCAATTATAAAACCAGCCGCGAATTGCTTGACCAGCTTTGGCGTTTTGAAGAAAAAAATGGGCTGAATGGAGCTTTATTGTTGGTGCACCCTGGTGTGCATCCCGATCGGAAAGATAAATTTTACAATTATATTGGAGATATTATAGATGAGCTTCGAAATCGTGGCTATCGATTTGAGAAATTATAAATGTGCGATCACAGTATTTGTAAACGTGACAGTTAAATCTTTTGTGCTATGGGTTCAAAAAACCGTTCACCCTGGAGTTGGGTGCCTACTCTTTACTTTGCGCAAGGTATTCCTTATGTGATTGTGATGACCGTTTCGGTCATTATGTATAAGCGCCTTGGAATATCAAATGCCGATATTGCTTTGTACACCAGTTGGCTTTACCTGCCATGGGTCATTAAACCACTGTGGAGTCCGGTGGTGGATTTGTTGAAAACCAAGAGGTGGTGGATTGTAGTCATGCAGATACTGGTAGGGGCCGGACTTGCGGGAGTGGCATTTACTATTCCTGTTCCTGATTTTTTTCAATACACGCTGGCGTTTTTCTGGTTGCTTGCATTTAGTTCAGCTACCCACGACATAGCAGCCGACGGGTTTTATATGCTCGCCCTGGATGAACACAAACAAGCTTACTTCATTGGTATTCGAAGTACTTTTTACAGAGTAGCCATGATAACCGGACAGGGCCTGCTCATTATCCTGGCCGGATTCTTTGAAACCCACACAGGTCTTGATCCCATCGAGTTTAAAGTGCATACCAGGCCCGATCAACCGGCTGAAATAACCGTTCCTGAATTTGACCGGGAAGTAAGTAATGATGAAATGGCTTTTGTGCTGACTTCTGATGACCTTCAGATTCCTACTAAAAAGGCAGAGCCAACGACCATTGATAGTCTCATTCAATGGGCCGAAGCTGAAAACCTTGCCAATGGTTTTGTAATGCCCGAAAAGAGCAAAGAGGTGGAAAAAACGGATGGATGGTTTGTTTCTTATGTATCGGGTCCATTGAAAGAGAAGCTGAAGTCCGCTTTTGGGCGGGATGAGGTTGTAGAATCCACCATGAATCCCGGAAATATTGGAATCGTAGGTGTAAGGTTAACCCAAAAGCCTGAAACAGGTGAAACCGTTGTTCTGAATACCGGGATTCGCAGAGGTGATGAGAGTATTAAATTAATAGAAGGAGAACGCATAGAGGTAAGTTCATCTAACTGGCAGGAGACGGCCTGGATAGTGGTTCAGCTGGATCCCAAACTGGAAGGTGCATCGATTGCCTTTTACGAAGGGCGTTCAGGCAATATTCCTTTGGCCTGGACCATTACTTTTGTGATTCTGGCTGGTATGTTTTTGGTGTTTTTTCTTTATCACCGGTTTATATTGCCACGTCCTGCATCAGATAAAGCCACCGTTCAGGGAGAAGGGGAAAACCTGTTTTCTGAATTTTTCGCCACCTTCAAATCTTTTTTTAAAAAAGAAAATATTGGTCCTGCACTGGCATTTCTCTTGTTGTTTCGTCTGGGAGAGTCTCAAATTGTAAAGCTTGCTTCCCCGTTTATGCTGGATGCACGCGAAGTGGGTGGTTTAGGACTAACCACCGGAGATGTAGGGCTTATTTACGGGACCATTGGAATTTTGGCCCTTACTCTGGGAGGCATTCTCGGTGGACTGGTAGCTTCTAAGAACGGACTCAAATTCTGGCTTTGGCCCATGGCTTTTGCGATGAATTTGCCCAATCTGGTATTTGTGTATCTTTCATATGCCACTCCTCAGAGTATGTGGCTCATCTCAGCTTCAGTAGCCGTTGAACAGTTTGGCTATGGATTTGGGTTTACCGCTTACATGCTGTACATGATCTATTTTGCGGCCGGTAATCATAAAACTGCCCATTATGCCATTTGTACAGGACTTATGGCGCTGGGAATGATGATTCCGGGTATGATCTCAGGGTGGATCCAGGAAATTGTGGGCTATGAAAATTTCTTTATCTGGGTTGTGATATGTACAGTGCCCGGGTTTATTGTTCTTAAGTTCCTCAAAATCGATCCCACTTTTGGTATTAAGAAGAACGAGTAGTTCAAGGTTAAGGCTGAGGCAAAGACTAAGATTTTTCTTAACCACACTTTCTGTCTCAGCCTCAATCTGTCTGTCATCTTCCATCTAATAATCTTAGATCTAATTTCACAATACATACTATGTTACGTAAACTAACACTTATTTTCATCCTGTCGCTTTTTGTTGCTTCATTACAAGCCAGGGAATATCCCAAGCGGGAGATGCGTGCCATATGGATCGCTACGGTGGCAAATATCGACTGGCCTTCGAAATCGGGGCTTTCTGTTGAACTTCAACAAGACGAAATGCTGGAGCTGTTTGATCTGGCCAAGGAATACAACCTCAATACGGTGATATTTCAGGTTCGTCCCTCCACCGATGCTTTTTATCCATCCGAGCTGGAGCCATGGTCGCAATGGCTAACCGGTGAGCAGGGACAGGCCCCGGATCCTTTCTACGATCCCCTTGAGTTTGCAATTGAAGAGGGACGAAAGCGAGGGCTGGAGATTCATCTTTGGCTGAATCCTTACCGGGCAGTGGTGGATACAGCAAAAGCTTCCATAGCTGTGGATCATCCCGTTAATCAACATCCTGAGTGGTTTGTAACTTATGGTAAAGCAAGGTATTTCAATCCCGGCTTGCCTGAGACCCGCAATCATGTGGCAACGGTGGTGGCTGATGTCCTGAAAAGATATAATGTGGATGCCCTTCATTTTGATGATTATTTCTATCCATATCGTATTTCCGGGGAAGAGTTTCCCGATCAGGAAGCATTTGAAATGTATCCCCGCGGTTTTACTGCCGACCAAAAAGATGACTGGCGTCGCGACAATGTGGACCTGATTATTGAGCAGTTGCATGACACCATAGAGAACGTGAATCCATCGGTGGCTTTTGGAATCAGTCCTTTCGGGGTCTGGCGCAACCAATCGGTGGATCCGAGAGGGTCTGCCACCAGAGCCGGACAAACCAATTATGATGATTTGTATGCCAATATTCTGCGCTGGCAGGAGGAAGGATGGATAGATTATATTACGCCACAGATATATTGGCACATTGGCAAAGAGGTTGCTGATTATGCAATTATTGCCGATTGGTGGAGTAAAAATGCCCTTGGTTGCCGGCTTTACATCGGCCAGGCTTTTTACCGCATCAATAGGGATTCAAAAGACCGGGAATGGCGTTCTTCCCGGCAGATTCTGAAGCAGATTAACCTGAATCGTACTTATCCCAATATCGATGGGAGTATGTTTTTCAGTGCGAAATCGCTTCGAAACAATCCCCGCAGATTAAAGGAGAAGTTGCTGAGAAGAGTTTATCGTTATGAAGCTTTACCTCCGGTGAACCCCAGAGTAGCGCAAGTGGTTCCTGAGGTCCCGCAAAATCCGGAAATTAGGCTGGTGGGTGATTCTATTCAGATGACCTGGAAGCCGGGATACAATAACGAAACTTTTGTTGTCTATAAGTTTAAACATGGGAAACAGGCCAATACCGGGAATCCTGAGAGTATTTTTGCCGTTACCGGTGGCAATGAAATGACGTTTGAAGTGTCTCGAAAAACACATCCCCGAAAGTATTATTTTGTGATTTCGGCCTTGAGCCAAACCAATATAGAGTCGGTTACGGAGTTTTTTAAAGATGTAAGTCTGGAGGATTAAGATTTAGATTAAGGAAAAGGAAAAGGTTAAGAGGATGTTTAATTTACTCTCAACCTCAATACTATAGATTATGAGTACAACACTTGTTTTGTTAGTGATTCTGGGCTTCTTTACAGCCTTGTTTCTAATATCCTGGTTTTCTTCACGCAACAGTGATAGCGAGACCTTTTTTACGGGGAATCGAAAATCGCCCTGGTATCTTGTGGCTTTTGGAATGATTGGAGCCACCATTTCGGGCGTCACCTTTATATCTGTTCCGGGTGAAGTTGGCAACAGTGGCTGGAGCTATTTCCAGTTTATCCTGGGTAATTTTGTGGGTTACTGGATTATTGCTCTGGTTCTTTTGCCCCTCTACTATAAGCGTAATCTGGTTTCGATTTACACATATCTCGATCAACGGTTTGGACTGAGATCCTACAAAACAGGGTCTTTCTTTTTTATTGTATCCCAAACAATAGGAGCCTCGTTCAGGCTTTATCTGGTTGCCGGGGTTTTGCAGATCTCCTTTTTCGATGCGCTTGGAGTTCCCTTTTGGGTGACAGTGCTTACCACCATAACACTTATCTGGCTCTACACTTTTAAGGCCGGTATTAAAACCGTAGTCTGGACCGATACTCTGCAGACTTTCTTTATTTTGCTGTCGGTGATTGTGACCATAGTCGTTATTCTTCAGCAACTGAATATGAGTTTTGGAGAGATGGTTCAGGCTATTGACCATCATCCCCACAGTGAAATTTTTGACTGGGACTGGCGTTCAGGCACTAACTTTTTCAAGCAGTTTATTGCAGGAATAGGTATTACCATTGTGATGACCGGACTGGATCAGAATATGATGCAGAAAAACCTAACCTGTAAAAACCAGAAAGAGGCTCAGAAGAACCTTTTTTGGTTCAGTCTGGCCTTTATATTAACCAATCTGATGTTTCTGGGTCTGGGCGTTATGTTGTATCATTATGCCGGAGAAATGGGGATTGAATTACCCCAACGAACAGATGATGTATTTCCGCTTCTGGCCATAAAGTATTTTGGAACGGTTGTGGGGGTGTTCTTTCTTTTGGGAATTATTGCAGCTGCCTATTCCAGTGCTGATTCAGCACTTACAGCATTAACCACTGCATTCTGCATTGATTTTCTTAAAGTCAGTCCTAAGCTTCCATCTACAGAAAAAACCAGGATTAAAGTACATATTGCCTTTTCTTTTATTATGTTTCTGGTCATCGTGATTTTCAGAATTATCAATGACGAGAGTGTGGTAAATTCGGTATTTACGGCTGCAGGATATACTTATGGGCCTCTGCTTGGGTTGTTTACATTTGGTATTCTGACAAAGCGCAGCACCAGGGACCGGTTCGTCCCTTTTATTAGCGTGCTGTCTCCCATATTGTGTTACATTATCAGTTCCAATTCGGAACAATGGCTCGGAGGCTATAAATTTGGTTTCGAACTGTTGATGCTTAATGGACTTTTGGTGTTTTTAGGACTGCTGATGTTTTCAAGGCCGAAAAAGTAGTGAATCTTGATTTGTCAGGTTTTCAATTTATTTATTCTAGTGTTCTAACAGTGGTTTTTTTGTGTGTCGGAGGCAGACTGTTAGATCCGGGAGTAGTATATATTTCTAATCGGCTGAAACAAGCATGGCAACGATTGCCTCAAAAGAGAATGTAAACAATCAACCATGCGAGTTCCATCAGACCAATAACTTAGATAAATTATTTACGAATGAAACAATCACAAAGATATCTGGCCCTCGATGTTCTGAGGGGGATGACCATCGCATTAATGATTACCGTAAACACCCCCGGAAGCTGGCAATATGTTTATGCGCCTTTGCGTCATGCCAGTTGGCATGGGTGTACTCCCACCGACCTTGTATTCCCGTTTTTTCTTTTTGTTGCAGGTGTTTCCATGTTTTTTTCGTTCGGGAAATATGGAGGGGCTTTAAACTCCGAATCATTAAAACGACTGGGGCGAAGAACCCTCCTGATTTTTGTCATCGGATTATTTCTGAACTCCTTCCCACAATGGTCGCACGATTTCAGCACTTTGCGTATAATGGGGGTGTTGCAGAGGATTGCTCTGGCCTATGGCATTGGCTCACTGATTGTCTTGTCCGCTCCCCGCAAATACATCCCCTTCATCGGTGGAGGAATATTGCTGATTTATTGGGGTATCCTGGGCTGGTTTGGAGGAGCTGAACCTTACAGTTTGGAAGGCAATGCAGTAATTCCTTTTGATAAGGCGATATTAGGGGAACAACATCTCTACACCGGGTTTGGAATTCCCTTTGATCCTGAAGGTTTGCTGAGTACTGTTCCATCCATCGTCACCGTTTTGTTGGGATATCTGACAGGGGTGATTATTAAAAATACCGAGCGCGCAAAGGTCCCGGGTCGTCTGGCCTTGTATGGTTTGATAACAACCGTTATTGGCCGTTTTTGGGGAATCGTCTTTCCCATCAACAAGCCATTGTGGACAAGTTCATATGTGCTCTATACGGCAGGGTTGGCAGCTTTGTTTTTGGCGCTTTTGGTGTTTGTTATCGATATTAAGGGATACAAAAAATGGACCTCATTTTTTGTGGTGTTTGGGATGAATCCTTTGTTTATTTATGCCCTGTCGGGATTATGGGCACGAACGCTGGGCATACTAATAAAAGTTGAAACAGCTGACGGCTCGGTTGTTAGGGGAAGTACATGGCTATACCAAAACATTTTTGTGCCTGTTGCCGGTAATATGAACGGATCGTTGTTGTATGCCCTGACTCACATATTTTTCTTTTGGTTGATAGGTTATATCCTGTATAAAAAACGGATCTTTATCAAAGTATAGGGGTCTGATTTTTAGATTTGATAAATAAGGATGAAGGCTGTCCCAGAAAAATGGAGCAGCCTTCTGTTTTTTTGGATGTAATATTGGAATATGAACTTTTGATGAAAGTTGATGTTTTAAGAAAGCACGTATAGAAGCAGGAAAATAATGAAAAAAGTAATTCACAGAAATGAGACACGTGGCCATGCTGATCATGGTTGGTTAAATTCTTACCACACTTTCAGTTTTGCCAATTATTATAATCCAGAGCGGGTTCAGTTTGGAGCCCTTAGGGTGTTAAATGATGATGCCGTTCAGCCCGGAATGGGATTTGGAAAGCATCCTCATGATAATATGGAAATTATTTCCATTCCCCTTTCAGGAGACCTGGAGCATAGAGATAGTATGGGGAATGAAGGTGTGATAAAAGAAGGTGATGTTCAGGTAATGAGTGCCGGGAAAGGGATTTTTCACAGTGAGAAAAACCGTAATACGGATAAAGAGGTTAAGTTTCTGCAAGTCTGGGTTTTACCCAATAAACAGGACGTTGAGCCCCGGTATGATCAAACTTCCATTCGTGAGTTGTCTATTCCCAATCAGTTTTATCAGATTCTCTCCCCAAATAAAGAGGATCAGGGGGTGTGGATTTATCAGGATGCCTGGTTTTCATTGGCTGAATTGGAATCAGGTAATAGTGCTGTGTACGAACTGAAAGGCAATAATCATGGTGTTTACCTGTTTGTGATTGAAGGACAGGTAGAAGTGGCTGATGAGGTTTTGAGCAGAAGGGATGGAATTGGGATTAGTGAGATTGAATCAATCAATGTTGAAGCATCTGAGAATTGTCGGTTATTGCTGATGGAGATACCCTTTTGAATATGGCTGATTTTTCGGAGAAAAGAATTGAATAATAGGTTGTCCAAAAGGTAACATGAATAGGTGATATGATTTTTTGAGTACTTGAGGAATACCGACAAAGAGATTTTTCACCTTGTTCAGAATGACAAAAGACTCAAAATTCATGACTTTTTGGACAGCCTGATTGGAAATCTCTGCGAAGATCTATTCCAACTTTGGTGTGTATTTTAACTTGCTAATACAGAAAACTCTTCTCAGCCTCTTCTTTGAAGTTTTTAACGTCTTGTGTCCACAGGTCAATAATGTCTTTTACTTTAAAATCCTTCTCAAAAGCTTTTCGTACTTTATCTGTCCCACAAACCTTGTCGAACATCCCCAGGCGGGATGGATCACACATCTTGAAAACATTCTTTTCAGGATTCAACTTATAAGCCTCCTGAAGCACATAAAACTGAATAAGCGACAGAGGGGCTTTTTCAATATCGGTGAGATGAACCTGAACACCTTCAATTTCTTCGCCTTTATAGGTACTGTAGTAAGGTTTGAAGTAAACCGGGCGAAACATCACCCCTGGTAATTCCAGGGCCTGTAGCTTTTTGGTAAGTTCATTGGCATCCAGCCAGTCAGCTCCAAACAATTGGAAGGGTAGTGTATAGCCCACGCCAATATTGTAAACATATAATTCGCCCAAAATGCCAGATGCCGGATAGTAATAAGTTGAATGAGCGTGAGGGATATGGGGGGAAGACATAACCCAGGGCAGTCCTGTTTCTTCAAAATTCATATCGCGTTTCCAACCCTCCATTTGAATGACTGTCAGGTCACATTGTATTCCATTTTTTAATAATTTCTGGTCATTCAGGTAGGTGGCAAGTTCTCCTACTGTAAATCCATGAACATAGGTAATGGGGAATTGACTTACGAAGGAAGTAAATTCGGGCTCGGTAATGACTCCCTCAAATTTGTTGCCACCTAGAGGATTGGGGCGGTCGAGCACCATAAATTCAATGTTGTTTTCTGCAGCTGCTTCCATGGCCAATCCCAACGTACTTATAAATGTGTATGATCTGGAACCAATGTCCTGGATGTCATACACCAGTATATCAATGCCCTTTAGCATTTCTGGGGTTGGCTTTCGTGTTTTTCCATAAAGACTGAATATGGGAATGCCAGTGGTGGGGTCTTTTTCATTTTCAACCTTTTCGCCTGCAGCAATATTGCCTCGTACCCCGTGTTCCGGTCCGTACAATGCTACCAACTCCACGTTTTTGGCTTCATGAAGAATGTCCACGGTTGATTTCAGATGCGAGTTAACACCTGTGGGATTGGTAATTAATCCTGCCTTTTTGCCTTTTAGAGGTGCAAAATTTTGAATCTCTAAGATTTCAATTCCGGTTTTTACTTGTGCCTGAGTGCAAAAGATTACCGATAATGCCAGTAATAAAGTGTATAGTCTCATTGTTAAAATTTTTTCAGTTTTTTCCTTTGTTGAACCTGCCAAAAACCTTCAAACAGCGACATAACAACCGCGAGAAACGATGGGGGAAGCAAGCTCTTTCAATCTAATAGTTTTTCCGAACAATAGGAATTTATAGAATTCAGCCTGGTTGCTTTGGTGAAAAATGGTTTTTCGATCCATGAGATGTAGTACAAAAAACAAAAATAATAAAGTTTTGGTTTTTATCAGATCTCTTCATCTGTTTTAAATTTCTTTATAAAATAAGAGTTATAACGGTTAAAGAGTAATAGGCAACTTTTATATACTAGCAAACGGGAGCGATTTGTAAAACTCGTGTCTTCCCCATTCCTTCGATAATAAATAGAACAGCCTGTCTTTATTCCCGGGCACAATCGCTTCAAAACGATAAATGGATCAATTCTGGGATTCATTATTGTCCCTGTTCTATTTTGCAATACTATGAATTTTGACCGAGTACCGAAATTAGTTCAGATTATTTGGTACGATTGCCATTCGGTCAGAAATACAAATCCTGTATAGATGCCTGTTGGTTCATTGTAAATACAGAGTATGGACAAAGTTTCTGGTCCTATAAAATATGGCTATGAAGAGAATTGTGGGATTATCGGCTGGATGAAGTAGGATTTGCCAGAAGAGATCTGTATTTCAATTAATTGAGCGTAAAAAGTGGGTCGATTGCTATTTGAGATGTAAAAAAATATATTTTTTTTTGGAATCTATTTGTTTATTGAGATGCTTGCCAATAAAGGGTTTTGTGTAGATATTTGTGATCCTTTAAACATGTAATACATGTTATGTGATATAAAACATCTAAAATTTATTTGGTTTTTGAAATCTTAACATTATTTTTGAACTCCGTAAGATGTAATACAAAAGTATCAACGAATTGTAAATGCTTGTATGAATGTTGAAAAAAATGTCATAATTCTTTTGATTTCTTTGTTGTTTCTGCATTGCAAAAATGACAAGGTGTTGGAGAATAGTGTTTCAGATTTTAAGGATACATATGTTGAAGATTCTCGTGAACAGGTGTTTGACGTTTCGGCTGAACGCGTAGCCCGTAGGACTTATATTTTGAATGGGGAATTGGATAACGCTTCCTTGAAAGAGGCATTGATTTCAAAACTTACGGAAGAGGGATTTAAAATTCAGGATAGTATCCGCATTCTTCCTTTTGGTGTTCCTGAAAACTATGCTCTTGTCGAATTAAGTGTGACGACTTTGCGTGAAGGACCCTCTCATATCAGTTCTATGTTGAGCCAGGCTCTTATGGGAACTCCGGTGAAAGTTCTGAAAAAAGACGGTGGTTGGACTTATGTTCAAACTCCTGATAATTATTTAGGTTGGTGTGAGGCAGGTTCACTTCATTATATGGATGAAGATGAATGGGATGAATGGAAAACTGCAAGGCGAATTATGGTTACTAAGCGCAGCACTGTGGTTAAGAATCTTGAAAAAAATAATGTTGTCAGAGATCTGGTAGCGGGCAATATACTTGTAGTAAAGGAGGAAACTTCCGAAGGTGTTGTTGTAGAAACACCCGACGGGAAGATTGGGGTGGTTGATGCCGATCAGGTTGTTCCTTTTGAGGGCTCAGTATTTAAGCTGCCCGTTGATGTTGATGATGTTAAAGCAGATGCGCTGGATTTATTAGGTACTCCTTATTTGTGGGGAGGAACTTCAGTCAGGGCGCTTGATTGCAGCGGATTTACAAAAACGGTTTACCAGTTGCAGGGAGTTATTCTTGCAAGAGATGCCTCTTTGCAGGTTCGACATGGTGAAAAAGTAGCGGTTAATGGCGGATGGCAATCCTTTGAAACAGGTGATTTGCTATTCTTTTCTCCACGGCCTGATAGTGAGAGAATTACTCATGTTGGGATTTATTTGGGTAATTCAGAATTTATCCATGAAGCCGGAAGGGTCAGGATAAACAGTCTGGATAGTACCAAAACCCACTTTAGTAAATATAGAGCCCGGACATTGAAGCAGATTCGACGTGTTAGTGGGATGGAGGGTGCTGAGGGAATTGTCCCCATGTTGAAACATCCCTGGTATGTAAATTAAAATGCCCCTTTTATGAAGCTTTTAAAAAACAGGAGAGACTTTATTAAGACTGCCGGCATACTGGCCGGATCTGCTGCTGTGCTACCTGCGTTAAGCAATTGTCAACAACCGGCAAATAGAAAAACATCAACAAGAGGAAAGACCATGGTTTTAAAATTCAAACCTTATGAGCTGCAATTGAAGCATGTTTTTACAGTAGCTGCCGGTAGTCGGACGACCACTCCGGTAATGCTTACCGAAATTGAATATGACGGAATTGTTGGTTATGGTGAAGCGTCGATGCCGCCTTATCTGGGCGAGAGTCATGAATCGGTGAAGAACTTCCTGTCCAAAGTGGATTTGTCACGTTTCAAGGATCCATTTCTGATGGAGGATATCCTGCAATATGTGGAACAAATTGCTCCCGGGAATTATGCAGCCAAAGCTTCTGTGGACATTGCGTTACATGATTTGGTCGGGAAACTTATGGGACAACCCTGGTACCGCATTTGGGGATTGAATCCTGCCGAAACGCCTGATACTTCTTTCACTATTGGTATCGATAAGCCGGAAGTCGTAAAGGCGAAAACCCGGGAGGCTGCTCCTTACAATATTTTAAAAGTCAAGCTGGGCGGTGGCAACGACCGGGAAATGATTCAGTCGGTAAGATCGGTAACTGACAAACCCATTTGTGTGGATGTCAATCAGGGTTGGAAAGATCGCCATGAAGCCCTTGAACTGATTCACTGGCTTAAGGAAGAAGGGGTTGTGTTTGTGGAACAACCTATGCCCAAAACTGCTGTTGATGATCTGGCCTGGTTGGCTGCTGAAAGTCCGTTGCCAATAGTGGCCGATGAAGCACTTCAAACCGTTGCCGATGTGCGTAAAGCCTACGGTCTCTACAATGGTATCAATATAAAGCTTATGAAATGTGGCGGTATTAGAGCTGCTCACCAAATGGCATTAGCTGCCAAATCTCTTGGCATGAAGGTGATGTTGGGCTGTATGACCGAAACATCCTGTGCCGTTACCGCAGCAGCCCAACTTTCTCCCATGGCGCACTGGGCCGATCTGGACGGAAATCTCCTGATCAGTAATGATGTTTTTGATGGCCTGAAAGTGATAGATGGCCGTGTGGTGCTACCCGACAGGCCCGGGATTGGAGTGGTAGAAGTTTGAAGCCGGAAATTCTTCAATGAATAAATTAGTTGTTCATGAAAAGGAGAATCATTGGATAACCTAAGTAAGGCAGAATATTAAAGATTAAACATCCCATGAGTAAACAAATAGAAACAGTTCATTAATTTTTAAATCAGTTAATTCAACGATTATGATGACAAAAAAAATCTCGTTACTCTTAGCTCTGTTCTGTGTGTTGACAGGCCATGCAATAGGGCAAAGCATTACGGGGACAGTTCTGGATTCTGAAAACAGTGATCCAATTCCCGGTGTAAACATAGTGGTTGTGAGCTCCGGTAGCGGTACTATTACCAATATGGATGGAGAATTTGAGCTTGACCTTGGTCAGGAATCGGCTAATGTTCGGTTTTCCTTCATTGGCTATGATAATTTTATTCTTGAAGCACAGGCAGGAGAGAATTACACCATTAATCTTGTTCCCAGCGATATGATGTTGGATGATGTGGTGGTGGTTGGTTATGGTTCACAACGGAAGGAGAACCTGACCGGTGCTGTTTCAAGTATTGATGTGGAAAAGGCCATTAGCAGTCGTCCCGTTACTGATGTTGGTAAAGCATTGCAGGGAATTTCTCCGGGTCTGACAATTACCAATCAACAAGGAGGTGTTGGTACTGAGTCCACAATTCGCTTACGTGGTTCAACCGGTTCGCTTAATGCGTCTGGAGGTACGTCACCGCTTATTCTTGTCGATAACGTTGAAATCCCGAGTTTGAATCTTGTTAATCCTGATGATATTGCAGAAATATCAGTTCTTAAAGACGCTGCATCAGCAGCCATATATGGTACCAGAGCAACATGGGGTGTTATTCTGATTACCACTAAAAAAGGAAGTAAGGATGACAAAGTTAGGGTTACTTATAGAAATAATATTGCGTGGAATACGCCCACTATGATGCCTGAACAAACTTCTGCATACGAGAATGCTAAGGTTTTACTGGACATCGCTGAACGAACAAGTGGTGCAAATAGTATCTCCAGTATAGGTTATAATGTGGATCAGGAGGCATTAGGCAAAATAAAGGACTGGGAAGAACAGTATGGCCATATGTCTCAGAATGAATTAGGAGAAATGCAGATGGGACGTGATTTTGAGATCAGAGGAGGAAAAACTTATTTTTATCGTTCTTTTGATCCCTTTAAAGAGTTTACCAGAAAATGGACGCCTCAGCAATCTCATAACTTCTCTGTAAACGGGGGCTCTGACAAATCTACTTTTAATGTGAGTTTTGGTTATCTGGAGCAATCTGGAGTGATGAAAGAAAATACCGATACTTATGAGCGTTATAATTTTAGTACCAATGTCACCACTCAGGTCAGGGATTGGTGGGAGGTAAAAACAGGAGTTTTGCTTACACGATCTACGGAAACTCAACCGTATCGTTTTACGTCTGGTTTGTACGATGCCTGGTATTATCTTTTGCGCTGGCCCAGATGGTATCCCTATGCCGACTATGAAGACAAACCTTTCAGGTCTGCTGTTACAGATATGAAATATGCCAACGATGAATCAGATACCCAAAATTATGGAAGGTTAAATCTTGGAAGTATTTTTACTCCTATTGATGGAATGTCAATCAATGTGGACTATACTTTCTCTTTGTTGAATAAAAATCTGAGACGAAATGGTGGTACGATTATGGCCTATAATATGTTTACAGCCAATCCTACCGAGAATTATGGTGACATTTACGGACAAACACATGACAGGGTAATTGAATCCAGCCGTTATACTGTTAGCAATGTTTTTAAAGCTTATGGAACCTATGAATTTGACCTGAATGATCAGCACAATTTTAAGGTAATGGCCGGTATGGATGCTGAAGATCGCAGAAATTTTAGTCATTATTCTGAAGCTCGCGGATTGATTGATCCAACAACTCCTGCCATAAAACTTACAACCGGAGATGAGTATGCAAGAAACTCCACTTATGCTTATGACTATGAGTTTGCATCTGCAGGAGCATTTGCAAGGTTTAACTATGATTTCCAGCAAAAATACCTTGTTGAAGTAAACGGTCGTTATGATGGTTCTTCCAGATTTCCTGAGGGAGATAAGTGGGCGTTCTTTCCATCGGCTTCTGTGGGATGGAGGGTTACAGAAGAACCTTTTATGGATTTTACTGATCCGGTCTTGTCTGATCTCAAAATACGAGGTTCATGGGGAACTATTGGTAACCAGGATGTAGCCGCGAATTCTTTCCTTTCCACAATGTCAAATAGTCCATCTTCCGGGTGGGTTATGGATGGAGGACAGATTCCATATATTACAAGTCCTACAATTATTTCCCCCAGTCTTACCTGGGAACGTGTTTCAACATTAGATATTGGACTTGATGCTCGATTCTTTAGAAATAAAATGGGTGTTGTCTTTGATTGGTATAAACGTACCACAACCGATATGCATTCACCCGGGGAAACTCTTCCTGCTTCATTTGGCGCAAGCTCGCCATTGAGAAATTATGGAGAACTTGAAGGAAAAGGCTATGAAATCATGCTTGATTTCAATCACCAATTTTCTAACGGTTTACAGATGAGTTTGAGAGCCGGATTCTCAGATGTTAAGGAAGAGATTGTTAAGTATAGTAACAGTATCGAGAATATTTATTCAAATTATGAAGGCAAAGAACTTGGAGAGATTTGGGGATATGAGACCGATCGTTTGTTCCAGGAATCCGATTTTGTTAATGGCGAAATGAGAGAGGGGATTGCTTCACAAAGTTTATTTGAATCAGGAGCTTTTCAGTATGGACCTGGGGATGTCAAATACCAGGATCTTAATGGTGATGGAGAAATAAATTATGGAAGTAATACATTGGACGACCATGGTGATTTGAGAGTGATCGGTAATACCCGACCACGGTATGAATATAGTTTTGGTCTCGACCTGGCATGGAAAGGCTTTGACTTTAGCACTTTTTTCCAGGGAGTGGGACAAAGAGATATTTGGGCCATTGGGAGTATTGCTATTCCGTCGTTTATCGACAATGAAGCATATTATGACCACTTCATGGATTACTGGACACCTGAAAATACTGATGCCTTTTATCCCAGACCGGCGAGTCATTCATGGGTGAGCAACGGCAGGAACTTTTTACGTCAAAGCAGATATCTTTTGGATTTGTCATATCTTCGATGTAAAAATATGACTCTTGGATATACTTTGCCACGTCAGCTGGTATCCAGAGCTTCCTTTGAACAGGTAAGAGTGTATGTGAGTGGTGAAAACTTATTCGAATTTACTGATGCACATCTTCCTGTAGATCCGGAATCAACTGAAAACAAAAACGGAAATACAAGTGGATTTTCATTTGGTCGCAGCTATCCTTATTCAAGAACTATTTCATGTGGTGTACAAATTAGCTTCTAAAACGATATTGATTATGAAGACAAGAATATTAATATTTGGAATTATTCTTTCATTGTTTGCCGCCTGTTCCGATGATTATCTGGAACGACTGCCAAACGACACTCTGGTGGATAATCCGGAGTTCTGGAACGATGAAGGTAATGTAGGTAATCGGATGTTTGCTTTTTATACCCATTTCTTCCCGGGTTATGAAAGTGGTTGGACCCGCTCTGATTTCTGGACCCTGGCAGATGCCCCTGAAACGTCATGGACAGATGATGCGGCTCAAAAAGCTGCAACTTATTTTATTAATAATGCTCCTTCTACTGCATCATCGGCAGGATGGTCATTTAGCTATGTCAGACAGATCAATTTAATCATTGAACGATTAGAGAATGCTGATATGCTTGAGGAATCAAAGAATCACTGGCTGGGAGTTGCACGTTTCTTCCGGGCGATGGAATATCATCGTTTGGTTAAGCGTTTCGGCGATGTACCTTGGTTTGAACAGGTGGTTGATGATACTGAGAAAGATTTACTTTATCGTCAAAGAGATGCTCGTACCACGGTAATGGATAATGTTCTGGCAGACCTGGAGTTTGCCATGGAGCATGTTCGTGTATCTGATGGAATGCCCGGCTTGAAAGTAAACCAGGATGTGGTAAAGGCCTTTACCTCCAGAATTATGTTGTTTGAAGGAACCTGGCAGAAATATCATGGTCAGAACAATGCTGCAGCTACAAAGTACCTTTCTGCAGCCCGTAGTACCGCCCTGGAATTAATTGAAAGTGGCAGATATTCCATTGCCCCTGATTACTTATCCCTCACAACATCTGAGACCCTTGATGGAAATCCGGAAATTATTCTTTATCGTGCATATGAGCCCGGTGAGGTAACTCATTCTGTGATGGGGTTTCAGCTTCAGGATGGGCAACGCAATGCTCCTTCCAAGGATTTGATTGATAGTTATCTTTCCTCTAATGGTTTGCCCATTGAACAGGCTGAGAATGATTTATTCGAATCAGATAAGACCTTCTCATTGGAAATGGCCAATCGTGATCCAAGACTTTATGCAAATATTGATTCATCACGTAAATACCTGGATGGAGTAGATGTTCTATTTGCGTCCTCAGGTTATTATTCTCATAGATTTGTAAATTATAATTTAACAGAGTATTCCGGACAGCTTTCAATAACTGATGCTCCGGTGATGAGGTATGGTGAAGTATTACTAAATTATATCGAAGCTTCTGCCGAATTGCATGATTTGGGTGAATACTCACTTAATCAAAATGACTTTGACATCTCATTTAATGAGCTGAGAAAGAGAGAAAGTGTGGATATGCCTTTGGTTACTTTTGATGGAAATAATTTGTCTGTGAATGGTATGGTAATCAACGATCCTAACAGGGATGCTGATGTTTCTTCTTTGCTTTGGGAAATCAGACGCGAACGGAGAGTTGAAATGGTATGGGAAGGAAGACGTTACGATGATTTGAGACGATGGAAAAAGCTGGAATATGCAGATATGACACTGAATCCAAAATTAAATATGGGTGCATGGCTTGATAAGGAAGCTTTTGTTCTTTGGTTCAATGAGAATGTTGCCGAAGCAGATACCCAGATTGAATTGAGTGATTTGAGCGGAATCAATTTGGATCGCGAAGGAACTGCAGGATATATCATACCTACGGATGACCCTTCAGCGCTAAGAGAATATGATGAAAGGGATTATTTATATCCTCTTCCAACTGATGAAATCGCTTTGTATAAAGAGAACGGGGTGACATTGAATCAAAATCCTGGTTGGTAGAGGGTTTACTATTGATATCTTTAAGGCAGAATCCTCGGTTGGAGGATTCTGCCTTAATTGATTTTTAGTGGGGAAAAGTGTTAATTGATATATTATGAGACGAATAGGTGTTTGTTTGTTGCTCTTCCTGTTTTTTATAGCAGGGACAAAATCTCATGCAGGAAAAGTTATTGTTGGTTCAGAGCGCACTTCAGAATATTTTCCGCTCCTGCAAGATCAACGAATTGCAGTATTTTCCAATCACACCGGATTGGTCGGAGATGAGCATCTGGTTGATTTTTTATTGAAGAATAAATTTGATGTAATGGGGATTTTTGCTCCCGAGCACGGTTTCAGAGGAACAGCTGATGCAGGAGAGCATGTGGCCAATTCTGTGGATAAAAAAACCGGTCTTCCCATTTTTTCTTTGTATGGGGGAAATAAGGGAGATGTCAATCAGGAGATTTTGGATGGATTCGATGTCTTGCTGGTTGATATTCAGGATGTAGGACTTCGATTTTATACCTACTATGTTACCATGGTGAAATTGATGGATGTATGCGCCAGAAATGAAAAAAAGATGATTGTTCTTGACCGGCCAAATCCGAACGGTCATTATGTGGATGGACCAATCCTGGATATGAAACATAAGTCAGGTGTCGGCTGGTTGCCTATACCTGTTGTGCATGGTATGACTTTAGGGGAAATTGCGCGTATGGTAAATGGTGAGAAATGGTTGCCTGAAAATCGGGAATGCGAACTGGAAGTCATTGCCTGCGATAACTATACCCACCAAACGCTCTATGAGTTGCCAGTTGCGCCATCACCCAATCTTCCCAATATGAAATCTATTTATCTTTATCCTTCGACCTGTTATTTTGAAGCTACCCCTGTCAGCTTAGGACGCGGGACTCCCAAGCCTTTCCAGGTTTACGGACATCCCAATATGAAGGGGTATGATTTTAGCTTCACACCCAGAAGTGTGCCGGGGGCTAAAAATCCGCCGCAGCTGGATAAAAAATGTTTTGGGGTGGATCTTTCGGATTTATCCGATGAGGAAATTTTTAAGAAGGGAATAGATTTGTCGTATGTTATTGATGCATACAACAATTTGAATATGGGCAGCCATTTCTTTCGTTCCTTTTTCGAAAAACTTATCGGTGTCGATTATGTTCGACAAATGATTATAAAGGGGAATTCGGCCGAAGAAATTAAGGCCATGTGGAAAGACGATGTTGAACAATTTAAAAAGCAGCGAAGGCCATATCTGCTTTATGCGGAATAGCCACCTGTATTGGTTTATTTTTTTAATACTTCTGCGATGAAACGGCTTCTTCTTCTGATTTTTGTTTTTTTATATTTTTCCGGGAATTTGCTCTCATTGAATGACACCATCGTTATTGAAGAGAAGAATGACTCCATACCTGAATCTGTTTATCAACTAGTTTTACTTAAAAACAAGGATGAAATTATTCCATTTACAGGGTTGGAAGAAAGTTGGTTTTCCTGTTTTATTGCAGGGGAACTGAGTTATTTCGGTGATCGGATGCGAGATTATCAGGAAATGGACGTGGACTCTTTTCCGTTGGACAGTATCCTGGAGAAGAGATTACTTCGTGAATCCGAAAATAAAAAGAAACGGTTGGTTCTGGGAATTAATTCTGATTGTGATGATGCATCCCTGAGGAGTTCGGTTACAGATTTCGTTAAAGAGCATCCGACAGTGGTCGTCTTTTTTGGCAGTCCGGAAGATCTTGGAGAATGGGACGGCTTGTCTTCCGCAGAGGTTTTGTTGCTGAGTGAAAAGAACGATTCCATATGCCAGGATCATGCCGCTCAGGCACTTTTTGGAGGTATTGGCATTCAGGGTAAATTGCAAAAGGAGATTCCCGGGATGTATGCTAAAGGACATGGAATAGAGACTCAGGGAGGACTTCGCTTTGAATATACGCAACCCGATTCGTTGGGACTGAACGGAGATCGTTTGAATGAACGAATTGATAGTGTGGTGAACCAGGCCATTGGGCAGAAGGCGTTCCCCGGCTGTCAGATTCTGATGGCTGTGAATGGAAAAGTCATTCTCCGGAAATCTTATGGGTACCATACCTATGATAAAAAACAGAAGGTTCAAAATGCCGATTTGTATGATTTAGCCTCTGTTACAAAGATAAGCGGTCCTTTACCTCTTTTGATGCAGCTGAATGGTGCCGGAGTTCTTGATCTTGACCGGCCGTTCTCTGATTATTGGTCAGATTGGAAGAACAGGCTTTTTCATTGCTCCAATAAAGATACACTGACATTGCGACAAATTCTCGCGCACCAGGCAAGGTTAGTGCCTTATTTGGGGTTTTGGCGCGAAACAAAACAGGATGGCAGTTTTAAACGACGCTTTTATCGCCTGGAAGCCTCTCCTAAGTTTCCATATGAAGTTGGTGAGCATCTTTATTTAAAAGAAAGGTTTAAAAACAAGATTTATCGGTTGATCCGGCGTTCAGATCTGCTTCCTGAAGCCGAATATCGTTACTCGGGACTCTCTTTTTTGGTTTATCCTGAAATGATTTCTCAAATGACCGGGATTTCTTACGAAGAACTTCTCTATTCAGAGGTTTACAGACCTTTGGGGGCTACAAGGCTTGTATATAATCCATTAAATAAGGGTTTTTCTCAACGGAATATCCCACCCACCGAGGTAGATCTTTTTTATCGCGAGAGTCAGGTTCACGGGCGGGTGCATGATGAGGCTGCCGCTGTTTTGGGAGGTGTGAGTGGTAATGCCGGGTTGTTTGGCAATGCCAATGATTTGGGCAAGTTGATGCAAATGTATCTCAATATGGGCCAATATGGCGGCCAACAGATTATTCCGCATTCTGTTGTTGAGGAGTTTATAGCTGTCCAGTATCCTGAAAATGAAAACCGAAGAGGACTGGGGTTTGATAAACCTTTATTAGATAACAAGGAAACAGATTCTGATGCGGCATACCCGGCTCGCGGGGCGTCTCAATCGAGTTTCGGGCACAGTGGTTTTACAGGTACTTTTGTATGGATGGATCCTGCGTCCCGGGTGTTGTATATATTTCTTTCAAACAGAGTTTTTCCAACCAGAGAGAATGTTGCGCTTTACGATCTCAATGTTCGCACCTCAGTTCAGCAAATCTTATATGATGCCCTGGAGGAGGCATATTAGCATGCTGTGCCATTTGCAGACGTGTTGCATTTTAAATTTTTATGGATTTTAATATTCCCTTTTTTCTCCTGTTGTCAAATTTTCTTTCCTGCTTCTTCCTATTTTAATGAAGGTTGTGGCGTTTTGTAAGTGTAAGACCTTGAGTAAGGCCAAACCAATTCAGTTTGTTAAAAAAGTAGTTGTAAGACAAATAAAAGTTAAATAAAAAAGGCATATATCTGATAAAAGGCTTAAATTGACTATTGCATTTTTTTAACTTAAATAATCAGGTTTATGAAAAAGAAGCTTTTTTTGAAAAAATGGCTCATCACAACGCTTTTATTGTTGTATGCCGGATTTATTGCTGCCCAGCAAATTGAAATTTCAGGTGTAGTAACCGAGAGTGCCAATGGAGAAGCTATTCCCGGGGTTTCGGTTGTTGAAAAAGGTACCACCAATGGAACCATTACCGATTTGGATGGTCGGTTTTCATTAAGTGCTTCCGAAGAAGCAACCATTGTTTTTTCGTTTATAGGATTTGCGACGCAGGAAATTGTTCCCGGCACATCAGGCACTTACAATGTTCAGTTGGAACCTGCTGTATTTGACGTAGACGAGGTGGTTGTAACTGCATTGGGGCTTTCGCGTGAAAAGAAATCTCTGGGTTATACTGTTACAGAGGTTCAAAGCGATGAAGTGTCCACCGTAAAAGAAACAAACGTTATGAATTCTCTGGCCGGTAAGGTTGCGGGTGTTACTATTACGCAGGGTGCGTTTGGTCCGGGAGGAGGGTCCCGTGTTGTTATCCGTGGCAATAATTCACTTTCGCAAAACAACCAGCCTCTTTACGTAGTAGATGGGGTTCCCATTGACAACTCAGGTTATGGAACCGCAAATTCCAATGATGTGGGATCCTATTCAAAAACAGATTATGGTACTGGAATTTCTGATATTAACCCGGACGATGTGGCATCCATTTCAGTATTGAAGGGACCAAATGCAGCGGCTCTTTATGGTAGCAGGGCTGCCAACGGTGTAATTTTAATTACGACCAAAAGGGGTTCTGCTCAAAAAGGGCTTGGTGTTACCGTTTCATCAAGTTTGACTTTCGAAAGACCAATGGTTTTGCCCGAATATCAAAATAAATATGGACAGGGAACACAGGGTTATGTGCCTGAAACCCTTGCTGATTTAAAAGAAGCTGGTGGTAGTTGGGGACCTTTGTTTGATGGTTCACAAAAGCTGTACTGGACCGGGGATACTAAACCTTATACTGCCCAGCCTTCTAATGTTGAAGATTTCTTTGAAACCGGACAGACACTTATTACCAGCCTCGCCCTCGAAGGAGGGGAAGAAAATGCTAATGTCAGGTTTTCCTATACGAACACACATTCCAGTTCTATATTGCCCAATTCCGGCATCGATCGTCATAATTTCAATCTTAGAGGTTTTGCCAAAATGGGGAATAAATTGACCATTGATGCCAAAGCTACTTATTTCCATCAGCATGGGGAAAACCGACCCAAACTGGGTACTGAAGGGGTTATGGCTTATGTGTATTCCATCCCGAGGAATGCTGCAATAGACGATTATCGTGACTATCAGAATCCGGAAACATTGGGTGCGATTTCTCATTCTTCTCTGGGGGCCAATCCATACTGGATGATGTACAACGATCGCCGGGAAGACTGGAGGAATCGTTTTACAGGATTTGTTAAAGTTCAATATGAGTTTACTGATTGGCTATCAGCTTTCGTCAGAGTTGGATCCGATTTCGTAAAACAAAATATTGAAAACCTTGAGGCATACGGACACTGGTATTATGATCGGGGACGCTTTAGCTATAATCAATACCAAACCAGTGAAACCAATGCCGACTTTTTATTTATGTTCGACCATGATGTTTCAGATTATATTAACCTGAGTGCTACTTTTGGTGGAAATCATATGTACACAGATAACAGGAGTATGCGGATCAACGGGGAAGATTTCCGGATTCCTGAGGGTCCCCCTGTTTCCATTTCTGAGCAGGTCTTTTATGGATATTCTCCATTAAGTAAGAAGAAGATTAATTCGCTTTATGGTACTGCCAGTTTTGGTTTTGATAACTGGTTTTATCTCGAGGGATCACTTCGAAATGACTGGTCTTCCAGCTTACCTGAGGACAGTCGTTCTTATTCTTATCCATCACTTGGTGCCTCTGTATTATTAAATGAACTCCTGGATATAGGAACACCTGCACTTACCTATTCGAAGCTTCGTTTAAGCTGGGCGCAGGTAGGTAACGACACCGATCCGTATATGCTGAATGATATATACTATATTGATGATGCTTCTGGTTCTTATCTTGGGCTCACAACCATGAGCCGAAGCAGTCAGAAAAATAATGCTGACCTTCGGCCGGAAGAAGTTACCTCTCTTGAATTTGGAGGCGAATTCAGGTTTTTTAATAATAGACTATATACCGATTTTAGTTTTTATGATATCAAATCCCGGGATTTGATTTTCGCTGTTCCTATTTCAGCATCAACAGGATACTCTTCCCGTGTTAGCAATGTGGGTGAAATTGAAAACAGAGGTTTTGAGATTTTGTTGGGAGGTACACCGTTGGATCTTCCTGATTTCTCGTGGGACTTATCGGTTAATTTTTCCACAAATAAAAATGAACTCAATGAGTTGATTCCAGGGACAGAAACTTATCCTTTCGGTGAAACCAACAGTGGAAATATTATCGTTCAGGGAACGGTTGGTGGTGGATTTGGTGATATTTACGGAACTGATTGGCTGAGAAATGATGATGGTGAACTTGTTGTTGACGAGATCGGTCGTCCAAGAGCCACTACCGAAAAAGTGAAACTTGGAAATTATCAGCCTGATTGGGTTGGTGGATTGACAAATACTTTGAAATACAGAGATATTACGCTCAGGTTTTTAATTGATGCCCGCATAGGAGGAGAGGTTTATTCAGGAACAGATGCTTCGCTTGATGCAAGTGGTGTTAGCGAGCGCACCCTGAAGTATCGTGAAGATGGGGTGGTTTTAGATGCTGTTGTTGAACAGGAAGGTGGTAGTTATGTAGCTAATGATTCCAGAATTACTGCACAGCAGTACTGGGGCAGTGTTTCTGGCATTGGCTCGGAGTATGTCTATGATCAGACAAATATAAGACTGAGAGAAGCCTCTCTGGTTTGGAATGTGCCAAACACTCTGTTGGGAAATGGCTTTGTTAAGTCAGCTTCCGTTGGGGTGGTAGCCCGGAATCTTTTCTTCCTTTTCAAAGAGGTTGACAACTTTGATCCCGAATTGAGTTACAGTACCAGTAGTTTCTCTCAAGGTATCCTCTATAATCCGCTGCCATCAAGCAGAAGTTTTGGATTCAATGTTAATCTTAAGTTTTAATCGTGCTTAAAATAATTAATTATGAAAATATATAAATTCATATTAATCGGGATTTTGGCCTTTGTTACACTTCCTCGTTGTACAGATGATTTTACTGAAATTAACCAAAATCCATCTGCCATTAGTGGAGATGATATTTCAGCGCGGTATTTTATTACCAAGAGTCAGGTTAAGCTGATGGCTCCCGATCGGTACCCCTATTGGAGAGCGCACTTGATTCATGCCGACAGATATGCAGGTCATTTTTGCTTAGGTCACTCATCTTCCTGGTGGTCTGATGAATTGGGCTATAGCTATAATGGTGGTTATACCGATGCAGCATGGGATTATTTCGAAGGTTATACCGGAACGATTGTTACTTATCTACAGGTAACAGGTGAGGGAGGCGATCGTGAAAACCCATTGGCGCATGCCACAGCTTTGGTTTTAAAAAGTCTTTTCTATGAGTATTTCTCCGATACCTTTGGAGAAATTCCCTATTCCGAAACGGGCCAATTGGATATTTTATTGCCAAAGTTTGACACACATCAGTCCATCTATCAGGGAATAATCAATGATCTGGATGCTGCGATGGATGCTATTGGTGACGCTACAAGTACAGGAGAAGCTGATGAAGATCTGGGCGAGAATGATTTGTTTTATGGTGGTGATCTTCAAAAATGGAAAAATCTGGCCAATACCATTAAATTACGCATCGCGCTCAAGGCGCTTGGCGCTCCCGGCGCTGACTTTGCTCAAACTGCAATTGATGAAGCATTGTCTGCCCCTTTGCTTGCAGATGAAGGGGATAATGCGCTTGTGTTAAAGGATATTGAAATAAGTCAATGGAACAGTGCTGCTTATGGAGATGTTTGGTATAATTTCGGAGCAGGATCGGATTGGACCGTTAGTCAGGAAGTGATTAGTTATCTTCAGGATTATGGTGATCCGAGGCTTTCGAAGTATGCCCAGCCAGCCGTAGGTGGTGAAGTTACTATTCCATGGCCCGATAGTGATGACGAGGCTTTGTATTTGAAGCGGAAAAACTTTATTTTATCAGCTCTTGATGCTGCCGGTGCTGTTTATACTGAAGCCACAAATGAAAATGGAGAATCTGTTATTGCCATGGATTCCCTTACTTATTATGTGGGGCAACCCGTGCGATTAAGAGGAGAGATGTCCAACTATGCCAGGTATGACTTGTTCAGTAAACCAGCCGAGTATATTATTCAGAATAAAGGTGAAGATGAGCCTATTGCGCCGGAAATAGTGATGACCGCTGCTGAGTCTCATTTTCTTCAGGCTGAGGCGATTGCTCGTGGAGTTGGCTCGGGTGATGCCAATGCACATTACCAAATGGGATTGCGTCAGGCCATGCTGTTGTGGAATGTTGATCCTGCTGAGATCGATGATTTTATCGCTAATTCATCAATGGCTACTTTGGATGGCACCAATGATTTGGAGAAAATCGCCGTTCAGCGTTGGCTCGCATACTACACCGAAGGCTTCCATGCCTGGGCAGTAGTCAGAGATTTGGGCTATCCGGCAAGTTTGGCTGACGGAGTCTCAGATCCCGATATATTTGGCTTTGGTGATATCTCGGGACATTATCCGCAGCGCATGCGTTATGGAACCAACGCTTATTCAAGAAACTTAGACAATTTGCAGGTTGCTATTGGTCGTCAGGGACCTGATGTCCAGGACACAAAAATTTGGTGGGCTAAGTGACGTTGAAACATTTTTTTTGAGGAGCTGTCTTTAGGGGCAGCTCTTTTTGTTTTCTGGATACTTAAGATTAAAAAAGTGAAGTTATTTAGATGTAATATGTAATAAGTATTATAACTTTAGGGATGATTTTTTATTAACCACATCAAAGAGGGTTTAATAAAAGAACGTGTATTAACCTTGTAATTTTTGTATTGATTGTTTATTGAAGTTTGTAGTTAAATGTTGTTCCGGGTTTTATCTCTTGCCCGGTATTTATTTTTTGAAGAATCTATGGGACGCAGAAATATTAATTCTAAAAAGTTCTGGCAACAGTTAAAGTTAATATTGCCGGATTCCAGAATTTTTACTGACACACTTTATACTCTTGCCAAAGGCACTGATGCTGGTTTTTATAGGCTTATACCTGAAATGGTTTTACGGGTCGAATCGGAAAAAGAAATGGTGCGTGTGCTTGAGCTTTGTTCATTTTTTGAAATTCCTGTCACCTTTAAATCAGGAGGTACCAGTTTAAGCGGACAAACCATAACCAACTCAGTACTCATAGATACCGGTGACGGTTTTTCGGATTTTACAATTTCGCAGGACGGGCAATATGCAAGGTTTCAAAGCGGAATTTCCGGAGGACTTGCAAATGCTCGTTTAACATCCTATGGCCGTAAGCTGGGGCCAAGTCCGGCTTCAATCAATTCGGCCCGTATCGGGGGCATTGTTTCCAATAACGCCAGTGGGGCAAGTTATGGTATTCGTTATAATAGTTACAATACGGTGGAGAGCATGCGCATCGTTTTGGCTGATGGCACAGTGCTTGACACCGGCGATTCCGAATCGCGGAGAAGCTTTGAGAAAACTCACTCCGGCATGTTGAGTCAGTTAAAGGATCTTAGTAAATCTGCTAGATCAAATGAAGGAGTCAGGAAGAAAATCCAGCATAAATTTGAGTTAAAAAATACGTGTGGATATGGTGTGAATTCTCTCATTGACTTTGAAGATCCCATTGATGTTCTTCAGCATCTGATGATTGGGTCGGAGGGAACTTTGGGCTTTATTTCTGAAGTAAGCTTTAAAACAGTCAGAGAATATGGCTTAAAAGCTACTTCCATGGTATTTTTTAAAAATATCAAATCGGCTTGTGAGGCTATTTTACCATTGCGGGGCTGCAGTGTAAGTGCTGCCGAACTGATGGATCGGAATGCTTTGCGCTCAGTTGAAAATAAGTCAGGGATGCCTCCGGTGCTTAAAACTCTGGATGAAGAAGTTGTTGCTTTGTTGATTGAAACATCTGCGGAAGAGGAAGATTTGCTCTACACCCGGATGAAAGAAATTGAGGAGGCGCTGAACTTTTTTGATACGGTTTATCCGGTGGAATTTACAACTGATAAAGATGAGTATAACAAGCTGTGGAAAGTTCGCAAGGGGCTTTTTACTTCTGCTGCGGCATCGCGCCCCAAAGGTACGGCTTGTATTATCGAAGATTTGGCTTTCAGGGCAGAGGTTTTGGGTGATGCTTTGGTAGATCTTAAAAAACTCATAGAGGAGTTCGGGTATGTGGGGTATGTGATTTGGGGGCATTTGTTGGATGGCAATATCCATTTTGTTATGATGCCTGATTTCAACAAGCGATCTGGTGTTGAGACGTACCGCAAATTTATGGAGGCTTTGGTGAAGTTGGTGGTTCACAAATATGACGGAAGTTTGAAAGCCGAGCACGGTACCGGACGTAATATGGCTCCTTTTGTGAGAGAGGAATGGGGTGAGGAGATTTATGATCTGATGAAAAAGATTAAGGATGTGATTGATCCTCGTGGAATACTTAATCCCGGAGTCATAATAAATGACGATCCGGAGATTCATCTAAAAAATCTGAAACCTCTTCCTGTTGCTCATGATTTAATAGACAACTGTATAGAGTGTGGATTTTGTGAAATCAATTGTCCCTCCCGTGGGATTACACTTACGCCCAGACAACGCATTGTGGCCTATCGCGAAATGCATCGATTGTCCTTGGAGGGCAACGACAAAGACAGACTTTCGGAGCTTAAAAAGAGATATAACTATGATGGCGATGCCACGTGTGCTACCGATGGCCTTTGTGAGTTGGCATGTCCTGTGGATATAAACACCGGGAAATTAATCAAAGATCTCCGGTTTGATGGCAATTCTTCTACGGGCAACAAGGTTGCCTCCTGGATTGCAAATCATATGAGTTCGGTTACTTTGTCAGGAAGATTTGTTCTGGGAGTTGTTGGAGGTGCTCATAGGGTTTTGGGGACTAAGGTTATGTCTGGTGTCTCTAGTTTTTTGTTTAAAGTGTCGGGGCATCGCATTCCTTTGTGGAATCCGAATATGCCGCATGGAGGGCCATCTTATTCAGTGTATGAGTCAAATGGGCAGGGCTCCGGGAAGGATACAGTGGTTTATTTCCCCACTTGTATCAATCGTACCATGGGTAAGTCTGCCGATTATGGCAAAGAGATGGCAGTGGTGGAAAAGACCCGGCAATTGCTCGAGAAAGCCGGGTTTAACGTGGTTTTCCCTGAGGGCTTGAAGAATCTTTGCTGCGGAATGGCTTTCGATAGTAAAGGTTTTAAAGAGCAGGGACTGCGAAAGGCCAAAGAACTTGATCAGGCATTGCTAAAAGCTTCCCAAAGCGGGAAATATCCGGTTTATTGCGATATGAGTCCCTGTTTATTGAGGATGAAGGAGACGCTTTCTTCCGAGTTGGATCTTTATGAACCGGTGGAGTTTATCTTAAAATACTTTCCGGACAGGCTTCATTTTAAAAAACTAAATAAAAAAATTGCCATACACACTACCTGCAGTAGTACGAAAATGGGGCTGGAAAACAAATTACTTCAGCTTGCGCAGATGTGTGCAGAAGGAGTGATTGTCCCGGATGAAGTGGGCTGCTGTGGTTGGGCCGGCGATCGTGGTTTTACACATCCCGAACTGAATGCTTCCGCGCTTAAACCTTTAAAGCGTCAATTGCCCGATGATGTGGAAAGTGGTTACAGTACCAGTCGTACTTGCGAAATAGGTTTGTCGCTCCATAGTGGGATTTCCTATAAATCGATTGTTTATTTGGTGGATGAGGCGACAGAAAAATACAATACAGGGAGTTTTTGATCGGTACGCTGCTGGGAGGGCGCTGTTGGCATTGAATTTACGCTTTTTATTATTCAACTTGCAGATATTATTGCCCGAGTTGGTCTTCAATTAAAATTGAGAAATGAGGTGCCATTGATGCGGGTAAATAATTAAGGATTTTGGAAACTCCTATATGTCTGCCTGGCGGCAGGCATTATAGTTAATCGTCAAATCTTATGCAGATGGAAAAAATTTTTTCTATTTTAATGATTGGAATAGCCATAAGCGCTTGTTCCTCCACAGAAAAAACGATTGATTCTTCTTTGAAGCCAGTAACAAGAGCCGTTATTGCTTATGTATTTCCCGGAAACCTGGTGCTTGAAAGTGATGAGATAGCCGCCGGCAAACTCACACATGTCAATTATGCTTTTGCAAATATTCAGGATGGGGAGATGGTTGAAGGATACGAGGCTGATTCTGCAAATTTTGTGGTTTTAAATCGACTCAAAAAGGACAATCCATCATTGAAAATACTGGTTTCGGTAGGTGGTTGGGGGTGGTCCGGCGGATTTTCTGACATGGCATTGACAAAAGAAAGCAGGACCCGTTTTATCCAAAGTGCTTTGGCGTTTATTGAAAGGCATCGTTTGGATGGACTGGATATCGATTGGGAATATCCGGGACTTCCGGGGGCAGGAAATACTCACCGTCCTGAAGACAAAGAGAACTTTACATTGTTGTTGAAAGAATGTCGCAGCGCTCTTGATGCAGCAGATGAATCAAAGCACTATTTGTTGACCATTGCAGCTGCTGCTTCTTCAGATTTTCTGGAAAAAACAAATATGCAGGAGGCTTCTCAATATCTGGACATGGTTAATCTTATGACTTATGACTTTGCCGGAGAGTGGGATGACGCTGTCCGTCATCATGCCAATTTATATCCGTCTGAATATTATGAGTTGGGAAATTCTGTGTCGGAAACCGTATCAAGGTTTATTAAAGTGGGCGTGCCAGCAGAGAAAATGGTTGTTGGAGTTCCATTTTACGGCAGAGGATGGAGAAATTGCACAAAAGTTAATGATGGCATCGGGCAATCAGGGGACGGTCTGTCTAATGTTAACCTTTCTTATCGCAATTTGAAGACAAATTATTTAAGTGATTCTAAATACAAGCAGGGATGGGACGATTCAGCGAAAGCGCCCTATTTGTTTAATGAAGAAGAACGGATTTTTATAACCTATGAAAATCCGCGGTCATTGCATTTGAAATGTGGTTTTGTTAAAGACAATAATCTAAAAGGTGTGATGTTTTGGGAATATTTTGGGGATTATGACGAAGAGTTGTTGTCTGTCATTAGTGGTGAGATGATTCGGTGAAGAAAAAATCCCCTTAATCAAAGAATTGAGCGTTGTTTTAGGCAATCCTGGCAAAATTAGTTTTTAGTAAGTGAACAATATGGCATATAAGCTGCTTGTTTTGGTTTCAGGTTGGTGCCGAAATATGAATTACTTCTGGTAGCTCCTATGTGTGCCGAAGAGGTGGTTGTCCCTGATGAAGTGGGGTGTTGTGGCTGGGCCGGTGACCGTGGATTTACTCATCCCGAGCTGAATGCCTCGGCGCTTAAACCGCTGAAGCGTCAATTGCCCGATGGTGTTGAGAGTGGTTATTCCACCAGTCGTACCTGCGAAATAGGTTTATCATTGCACAGCGGTGTTTCCTATAAGTCGATTGTCTATTTGGTTGATGAGGCTACTCATGAAAAAGTAAATAAAAAAAATTAAAAACCAATCTGGCTTTTAGTGATTATTTCTTAATAAGTCCGTTGCTTCTCAATAAGTGCGGACTTTTCTTTTGCTTTCTGCTTCTTAAATATTTTCTGATTGCTGTTTCCTGTTCTTTATTTACCGTATGAAAAAGTAGAGGCTGCCTGACGCTTAAGCTGCGGCCTGGAGGTAGGTGATTAATCTTTTCATGTAAAAAAGTATTAAAAAAACTTGTTAATAAAAATTTTAAGAAATAGATTTGCAGAAAGAAAATAAAATAATGAAAACATTCTTTGGTGAGAATTTTTTAAAAAGAACGCTTTGTTGATTAATTCATAAAAATCAAACCGTAATGAAGGCAAGTTTTTTAGTGATTTTGGTTTTAAGTATTTTCTCTTTATCGGTTTTCGGTCAGGAAACCGTTGTAAGGGGGAAAGTTGTTGATGAAAAAGGTGGCCCTTTACCAGGGGCCAGTGTGGTTGCCAGGGGTACTTCGGCAGGTACCATTACAGATATGAATGGCAACTTTGAGTTAAATGTTCCGGAAACAGCAGAAGTTTTAACATTTAGCTTCATCGGTTTTGAAAGTGTTGAGCTTCCCCTGGATGGAAGGGCTTTTTACGATGTGGTATTGCAACCCACCGTCACCGATCTGGATGAAGTCGTGGTTACCGCTCTTGGAATAAAGCGTGATGCCAAGGCTCTGGGTTACGCTGTCCAGCAGGTTGGTGGTGAAGAAATGGAAGATGCTTCGGGTATTGCTCCGTTGTCCGGCTTGAGTGGAAAAGTCTCCGGGCTAAACATCTCCGGCTCCGGTAATGGTCCTGCAGGATCTACCAAGGTTCTGATTCGCGGGGTTAATTCATTGACCGGATCCAATGATCCTCTTTACGTGGTGGATGGTGTACCCATGGATAATTCAGGAGGTGCATCCGGAACCGAATGGGGTGGTTTTGATTATGGTAATGCGGCCAATAATATCAATCCTTCTGATATTGAATCCATTTCTGTCCTTAAAGGTGGAGCCGCTGCTGCCTTGTATGGTGCCCGTGGACAAAACGGGGTGATCATGATTACTACCAAAAGTGGATCGGAGCAAAAAGGTCTTGGTATTTCTGTTAGCTCGTCATACGAAATTGCGAATCCGCTTATAAAGCCCGATTTTCAGAATAACTACTCTCAGGGTGCGGCTGGTAAATTTGAGCCCTTAAGCTACAGAAGCTGGGGGGCTAAAATGAATGGACAAAGTGTTACCAACTTTTTGAATGAAGAACAGCAACTCCGTTCTCCTGCAGAGCATCCATATGATACATTTTTTCAAACGGGAACTACTTTAACCAATACGGTAAGCTTGAATAACCGTAATGAAAAAAATGGTGTTTATTTTTCTGCCAGTCAGATGAATAATGAAAACCTTCAGCCTGGAAGTACTTACGATAAAAGTTCTTTCACCATTCGGTTCGATACCAAACCAGCCGAATATTTTAAGTTGGATACCAAACTGAATTATGTATATACCGAGGCTGAGAATCGTCCCAACCTGGCAGGGTCCCCTGATAATCCTGTGTATCTGATGACTGTTATGCCTCGCTCGGTTGGATTCGACCAGTTGAAGCCTTATCGCACTGTAGATGGATATCCGGTTGTATGGACCAGTCAGTACCAAAGAAATAATGACGGAACCATTGCCTGGCGCAATGCCCCTCCCGAATTTGCAAGTTCTCCGCTGCTTCAGAATCCATACTGGGCCATCAATGAAAACAGGAATGAAGACAGCCGTAACCGGTTAATTGGATTTGCTGAAGCTTCCATTGACTTCAAAGAACTCCTGAATCTGGGGTTCAAGTTAGAGTTTAAAGGAAAAGCCGGTGTCGACTATTACTCCGAAAACCGGAAAAGGATAACTGCCCACAATACTTATTATAAAGCCGACGGTAAAGCTACCATCAATGATACCAGATTGGAGGTAAGGGAAGAAAACTACGATTTTCTTTTGAATGCCGAACAATCCTGGGGACAGTTTAGGGCCAATGGATCATTGGGCGGAAACCTGATGCGTAATACCTATAAAAGTGTTGCTTCAACTTCTGAGTCCGGGCTTATCAATGAAGTGGGACCCTATGTGATTCAGAACTTTATGAACCCTGTTACTTCTGAAGGCATTTCAGAAAGAGAAATCCAGTCTTTATATGGCTTGTTTTCTTTTGATTATGCAAGTAAGTTGTTTTTAGATGTGACTCTTCGTAACGACTGGACTTCTGTTCTCTCTCCCGAAAACTGGTCTTACTTGTATCCTTCGGTTAGTGCCAGCTGGATTGCAAGTGAATCTTTAACAATGCCGGACTGGGTTAACTTTCTAAAAATCCGTGGATCATGGGCCAGTGTTGGTAATGGGGGGCAATACGCTTCTTACAGATATATGAATTATGGTACCAATGCCAATCAGTTCCATGGGTTGCCCTATGGCTTCGTTCCCGGTGTTCGTCCTGAGAAAGACCTTAAGAGTGAGTTAACCATTTCAAAGGAGGTGGGTATCAATGCTTCTTTATTTGATAATCGTTTAAGCATTGATGCGGCTGTTTATCAGTCGGGCACTGAGGATCAGATCTTTAAAGCCCCTATGGCGCCCTCCTCAGGTTATAACTCGGGAATTGTGAATGCAGGTTATATCAATAACTCAGGTGTGGAATTGAGTATCTCGGGCGATGTTATTAAAAATGCCGATCTGACCTGGAATCTTGGCGCCAACATTACCCGCCAGTGGAGTGAGGTTGAAGAACTGGACGATGAGGTAGATGTGCTGAATCTTGGTGGTGCCGGCGGTGTGATTATCGCTGCCCGCAAAGGAGATCCTGTTGGTATTATGCTGGGGAGTGCATATGCCCGCGACGAATCGGGCCGGATTATGCTCGATGATGAGAATCTGCCAATGCTGAAGACTACAGAAGAGGGAGCCATTGATACCGAACAAACCATTGGTAATGCTTACCCCGACTGGTTACTCGGACTTAAATCGGGTCTTCGCTACAAGGGCGCTTTCCTGAACTTCCAGATTGACTCCAAACTGGGGCATGACATCTTTTCTATGACCAATATGCGTGGCGGTCTTTACGGAACACTCGCGTTTACCGAAGAGGGGCGCGACGAGTGGGAAAAAGCCAAGGAGATTTCACAGGTTACCGGTGTGGCTCCTAATGATGGCTATATGGTAGAAGGCGTAAAGAATGGTGTTGAAGGAGAATACCCTGTGGATCCTCAGAAGTATTGGGACCGTTTGGCCCGCATCAATGAGGCTTTCGTAGATGATGCTTCTTTTATTCGTCTGAAGCAGGTCTCCGTTGGTTACCAGTTCAGCAATGATTTCTTAAAAACTTCTCCATTTAAAAAATTATCGGTCAGCTTGGTGGCCAATAACCTGGCTTACCTGATGCGAAATACCAGGAATATTTCTCCTGAATCATCTTTCGGAACTGGCAATGCCGTGGGTTATGAGATGTTCTCTTTCCCTGAAACGAGAACGGTTGCTCTCAACTTAAAACTTGATTTTTAAAAGTAAACGGAAAAAAGTATCGCAATGAGAACGAATATAATTTATACACTATTGCTGGGACTGGTTCTGGGATTCACCGGATGTACCGATGATTTCGAGGAGATGGATCGTCCCAAAACCACTTCCGATAAAATTCAGCCCGATTATTTGTTTACCAGGGCTTTGGTTACTGGTTCGGGCTTATCTGTTGGCGTATGGCAGTTGGTTCATCAAACCGCCGGATCGGTTTATGCCCAGCACTGGGCCAATATTAATCCCAGTTTTACTTCTGATAATTATGAACCTGGGCCGGGCAATGTGGTCTGGGATTGGTATTATGCCCGACCACACTTTGCACCGCTTAATGTAAATAACCAGACAATCGGGTTGGCTGTTGAGCTTGAAAATCCAATTAAGGAAGCTTGTGCGCGTATCTGGCAGGTTTACATGTATCAGTTGCTGACCGATATGTATGGCGACATTCCCTATACCGAAGCTCTGGAAACGGTTAAACCGGCTTACGATTCGCAGGAATCTGTTTATAATAGTCTGTTCGAAGAGTTGGAAGCCTCGGTGGCACTTATCAAAGAAAACCGAGATAAAGGGTATCCCGGTTATGGAAATGCCGACGTGCTTTACAACGGCAATCTTGATCAATGGATAAAATTTGCCAACACCCTTGGCATGCGCATGGCGCTGAGAGTTTCAGATGCAGATGAGAATCTGACCCGGTCATTTTTCGAAGGCCTGGATCTTTCAGAAACCATGACTTCGGCTGAAGATATGGCCCTGGTTATTCCAGATGAAGATGGCCCCACCTATCATGTGAAAAATCCGCTTTCTTATGTCTATAACTGGCATGAGGTCCGGATCAGTGAGAATCTGATGGGGTATATGCAATCTGCTAATGACCCGCGCATTTCAGTCTTTGCCGAGCCTAATACCAACGGAGAGTTTGTAGGGCTTCGCAATGGTCAGCCACAGGATTCACTGAGTCTGAAATATAATAACTATTACAAACCTGAATTCTGTAACATCGGGTCTTTCTTTACACAACCCGAAACCCCTCATTACCTGATAACTTATGCCGAGGCCTGCTTTTTAAAGGCTGAAGCTGCCGAACGCGGTTTTATTGGTGGTGACCCCGCAGGGTTTTACCGTCAGGCTATCGAAGCATCTCTACATCAATTTGAAATAAATGACCAGCAGGTAATAGATGATTTCTATTCAGAGGTGGCTTATCAGTCTGCCACAGGACTGGAACAAATCTATACACAACGCTGGATTGCATTGTACCCCAATGGACAGGAAGCATGGAGTTTGGTTCGACGAACCGGATTTCCTCAGATGCAGGAGCCTGTTTACACCTGGCCCGGCAATGACGAAATGCCCCGCAGAGTGCCATACCCTGTGAATGAGAGAAGGTACAATGCTGAAAATTACGATGCTGCTGTCAGTCAAATGGGAGGCGACAGCCAGTACACCCGTATGTGGTGGGACGTTGAGAACTAACATGTAAAACGACCATTTAATAATTCCCTTTAAATTTTAAAAACTGTTCTTATGAAAAAAAGAAGTTTATTTGAAAAGGCAATGAAAGCTGTCTTTATGGTAGCTTTATTGTCAGGGGTAACATTTTTTACCTCATGTGAAGACGATGAAGATGATCCTCTGAAAGCAGAGATTACCGGATTTTCAATTGTGGATGCGGGGCCCGACCAGGCTACTGCAGTTGAAGGAGCTATTGAAGGAACCAATATAACAGTGGCTGTTCCTTTTGAATCAGACCTTATGGCTTTGACTCCTGAAATTACCTTGTCTAAAGGGGCTATGGTAACTCCTCAGTCTGGTACTACTCTGGACTTTTCCGAGCCAAGAAATTTTGTTGTAGAAAACGGAGAACTTCAAAATACTTATTCTGTAACGGTAACTAAGGCAGAACCTACCGGACCTGTTCTGAAGGGATTGGAAGTTGCCAGTGCCAATACTGATGAGGTATACGAAACAGAAGTTGACCTTCTGCAAGATCAGATTAGTGTAACTTACAATGAGTTGCAATCTCACCTGGTTTATATCTCTGCTATCGAAGTAGGTCCCGAAGGTGCTACTTATGAGACATCAACCGGTAAGGATACTTTGGATCTTTCTGTAGATGCATCGCTTACCGTTAATTATGCTGGGGAGTCTAAAAAGTATACACTTGTTCCTGAAGTAACTACTGCTGGATTTGATGTGGAAACAGCAACTGTTTTGATCGACAAATCGGCTTCTTCTCAGGCTGTTCCTACCGAAATTTCGGACGATAAATCACGTGGTGCCGATTTTAACGGTCAGTACGTATTTGTTGCTTCTCGTCTCAATGGTAATTTCATTCATTACTGGGACATCAATGCCACTGTTGATGAAGTGAAAAATCTTAGCATGGAAGGTGTTGAAGGAGGTTCATGGGTGATTTCTGATGTTAAGTGTGCAGGTGATGCCATCTATGCCTGTAATATGGTGATGGCTGCTCAGGGTGCTGAATTTAAAGTTTACAAATGGGCCAATGTTGATGCTACACCTGAGGTAGTCTTGACTTATACTACAACTGCTGACAATCAGCGTTTGGGTGATGCTCTTTCAATTGTTGGAGATCCTTCAACCAACGGTAAAATCATCGCATCCAATTTCCCCGGATGGGGTGGTAATCCTGATGCCAATGAGTTCTATGTATTCCAGGCTGATGGTGGCGAATTTGGCGCTCCTGTAGTATGGGATCTTGCTCTTGAGGAAGCAGTAAAAGTTGGTCAGTATGGCCGTGTAAATGAAATTCCCGGTGCAGAGGGTCTTTACCTGGCTTCAGGTGCTGAGATGGGAATTACTCTTCTCGATGATCAGGGCAATGTGGTTTATGAAGTACCAGAAAGTGTAATCCAGTTCCGCTCTTTCGATCCTCATGTATTTGAGTACAATGGTGGACGTTACCTTTCATTCAGCATTAACCGCGAATGGGAAGCTTCAGGTGCTTTCTCTCAAATTGTAAACATCACCGAAGGTGCCGATATTGAGGCTGCTTTGCGCGCGCTTACTGATGAGAATATTGGGCAGAAGCTGATTTATACCAATGTATTCAGCGGCGGAAGCAATGACCCATGGGTAAATGCAAACAACGCTGTTGCTATGGATGAAGAAGGAAATCCAATGATTTTCAGTTTCTCTGTATTGAACGGCTTCATGGTTGAAGAATTTACTCGATAAACATCTTTTCCCCGGGCCGGAAACGGTCCGGGGATTTTCTCTTTATTTTTTCACTTTGCTGAATACCTGGAGCTGTTATTCAACTCTGTTACTCCGGGAATAAATAATTTGTCATGAAGAAACTACATTATTACCTGCTTGTTTTTATAGCATTGATGACATTTGGTTGTGAGGAAGACAAAAACACTGAGATTCCTGAAGAAGAAGAGTTGCAAATAACTTCATTTGTTTTTCAGAACCTTGATCCCGTTGTGGAGGGGGTAATAGATCAGGAGAACCTGACCATTGATGTAAAAGTGCCCCGTGGAACCGATATTAAAGCACTTGAACCTGCCGTAACCTATAACCAGGATGCAGAATTAACACCTGCTCCCGGGTATGCATATGACTTTACCAACCCATTAAGTTTTAAACTTAGCAAAGATGACCGTGAGGTGGTTTACACGGTGTCTGTTACTTTTGCCAAAAGTGACGATAACACTTTAAAAGGTGTTTCATTCCCTGCTCTTTTCAGAGACGGGACTGTTACCGATGATCAAATTGAACTGGATGTTCCTTACGGAACCGATTTAAGCGAGGTTGAAGTGAACTTTAATCTCCCGGCTTATGCTGAAGTAGAACCAGTCAGCGGAAGCCTTATTAACTTGGAAAATTCTGCAGAAGTGGCCGTTACAGCTGAAAACGGTGACGTTAAAACATATATAATAACAGTCAATGAACTACCACAGGATGTCGGGGTGCGGGCATTTTGGATTCCTGCGCCCTGGCATTCACCTTTTTTGAGGAGTTATGAAGAAATTCAAAAGGGGGTAGACCTGGCTGTTGAGCTCAACTTTAATACTTTATTTGTAGGAACCTGGGCACAAACCCGCATATTGTACCCAAGCCAGACGCTGGCGGATAATTCTTCTTACAACACTCCTGAAGATGGACTCTTCTACGATTATGAGGGAGGATCGGGAGATCCTCTTGCCGACCTGGTTGAGGTGGCTCATGCTAACGGTCTCAAAGTAATACTCTGGTATGAACATGGATTTATGTCCCGGACTGCAACGCCTCCCACTCCGGATAATGATAAAATACTGGCTGTTCACCCCGACTGGGTGGGCATTAACAGCTACGGACAGCCTTGCAACTACAATGAATCAGACTACTATTACAATGCTTACAATCCCGAGGTTCAGCGTTTCATGCTGGATATGATGCTGGAAGCAGTTAATAAATATGATGTTGACGGGATACAGGGAGATGACCGTTTGCCTGCGATGCCTCGTAACTCTGGTTATGATGCTTATACTGTGGCCCGCTATAAAGAAGAACACAACGGAGAGGAGCCTCCTTCTAATTTTAATAACAGTGCCTGGGTAAGATGGCGGGCTGATATTCTGAATGATTTTGCGGTTCAGATGTATGAAGAAATAAAAGCGGTTGATTCCGAATGTATTATCGCTTTTTCTCCCAATCCATATCCGTGGGCTTTTAATAACTTGATGCAGGAATGGCCGGTGTGGCTCGATGATGGTGTCATTGAAATGCTTTCAGTGCAGTGTTATCGCTCTTCAGTCACCAGCTACGAATACACCATAGACGAGGTTTTATCTTATTACACCACTCACGGACATGGTAATCTTGAATTGCTGAGTCCCGGTCTTATCCTTTACGGAAGCAGTGGTTTAAGTGATCCCGAAGTTTTGGCAGGTCAGATCCTGGCTAACAGGGAGCGTGGTATTTATGGTGAATCTTTCTTCTATGATGTGCCTCTGAACAATGAAAAAATCCAGGCAGTCATCAAAGCTTTTTACCCGGCTCCGGCTAAATACCCTGAATTGCCCTGATGTTTTCAAGTGTTTCAACCCATTACAGATAATGAAAAAAGATAAAAATATAAGGTTAGGTCTTAAGATGTCTCTCATGAAGCAATTGTTTTTTATTCTCATAGCACTATTGATGATGGCTGGGTGCAGTTCCCAATCATCCCAATCTGATGAAGGAACTGCACCCAACTTCGTTCCCGGTTACGATGAGCCGGTTCGGGGCGTTTGGCTGACCAATGTGGCCAGTGATGCACTTTATACCAAAGAAAAGGTGGTTCAGGCAGTGGAAAAGTGTGACAGCCTTGGGATCAATACCATATTTGTGGTAACCTGGAACAAAGCCATGACCATGTATCGCAGTCAGATCATGAAAGATTTTACCGGTGTGGAAATCGATCCGGTGCTGGATCCGGATAATTCAGGACGCGATCCGTTAAAGGAGTTAATTGAAGAATCTCATAAGAGAGATATTAAAGTCTTTGCCTGGTTTGAATTCGGCTTTTCTTCTTCCTATAACAAAGATGGAGGTGTGTTGGTTAAGCTAAAGCCTGAATGGGCTTCTCTTACAAGTGACGGAGAACTCTGCACCAAGAATAATTTTGATTGGCTAAATGCTTTGGATCCAGAGGTTCAGGATTTTGTCATGTCGCTCATTCTTGAGGTGGTTAATAACTACGATGTGGATGGCATCCAGGGAGATGATCGTTTGCCTGCCATGCCTTCCAAAGGGGGGTATAATCCCGGTGTGATTGAAGAGTACAAGGCCGAACATTTCGGTCAGGAGCCACCCGAATATTACAAAGATTTTGAATGGGTAAACTGGCGGGCCGAAAAACTTAACGAGTTTATGAAGCGACTTTACCACGAAGTGAAAAGTGCAGATCCTGAATGTATTGTTTCGATGGCTCCCAGTGTATTTCCCTGGAGCAAGGAAGAGTATCTTCAGGATTGGCCCACCTGGATCAATTTCGGATATGTTGATATGATTTGCCCTCAGGTTTACCGAAAGGATTCTACTTCTTATCTAAACACACTAAAAGCAACGGTTGATTATGTCCTGCCTGAAAAACGGCATTTGCTTTATCCCGGAATTCTAATTCGTGTCAATGGCGAGCAGCCTTCCAATGAGCTTTTCAAATTTATGATTGAGAGCAACCGAAAGCTGGGAATGGATGGAGAAGTACACTTCTTTTATGAAGGCCTTAGCCAATACTCGGAAGAACTAAAAGAGATGTATAATTAACAGGCAATAGCCTGGTGTAATTGCGAATTTTAATAAAACGAAAAGAATACAATGAATTTGTCCCTTGTTGATGTTGGAATTGTTATGGCCTATCTGGTCCTGACATTGTTTATCGGATTTTGGTTGTCGAAGCGGGCATCAAAGGATCTTGAGGCTTATTTTCTGGGTGGAAACAAGATCAAATGGTACTTTCTGGGTTTATCTAATGCCTCCGGGATGTTTGATATTTCAGGTACTATGTGGACGGTGACCATCGTCTTTGTTTATGGACTCAAGAGTGCCTGGATCCCCTGGTTATGGCCGGTCTGGAATCAGATATTTGTAATGGTTTTCCTCGCCATCTGGATGCGACGATCCAATACTATGACGGGGGCCCAGTGGATTACTTTCCGCTTTGGGGATGGCCGTGGCGGAAGACTCTCACACATCATCGTGGTGGTTTTTGCGGTGGTAAGTGTGATTGGTTTTATCGCCTATTTTGTTGAGGGAATTGGAAAATTTGCTACCACCTTTTTTACATGGGACCTCTCTACCACCATAATGGGACTTCATTTAACTTCTGAGCAGGTTTATGCCTTAATCATTATAGCTATCACTACCATTTACACCATGAAAGGTGGTATGTACAGTGTTGTTAGTACCGAGGTGTTGCAGTTTCTCATTATGACGGTGGCATGTGTATCAATCGGTATCATTGCTTACAATCAGGTTACGCCTGAGCAGGTTGCTGCCGTTGTACCTGAAGGATGGACCGATTTGTGGCCCGGGTGGGAACTGGATCTCGACTGGTCCGGCCTATTTCCCGAGTTGAATGATAAAATCGGAAGCGACGGCTACGAAATGTTTGGGATGTTGCTGATGATGATGCTCCTGAAAGGGATTTTTGCCAGTCTGGCCGGACCGGTGCCAAGTTACGATATGCAGCGAATATTAAGTACCCGCACCCCCTCTGAAGCAGCTAAGATGAGCGGTCTTACGTCTTTGGTTTTGTTTATCCCTCGTTACCTGATGATAGGTGGTTTTGCGGTTCTGGGGCTGGTTTACCTGAAGCCTGAACTCATGAAGATGGGGGCAGATATTGATTTTGAAATGGTCCTGCCTTTGGCCATCCGTCAGTTTGTGCCTGTGGGAATTAAGGGGTTGTTGCTGGCAGGTCTGTTGGCAGCTTTTATGGGTACCTTTGCAGCCTTCATTAATGCTGCTCCGGCCTACCTGGTCAACGATTTGTATAAAAAGTATGTAAACCCTCAGGCTTCCAATAAAAAGCTGGTTCGTTACAGCTATATGTCGAGCCTGATTCTGGTTGTAGTAGGTATTGCCTTTGGTCTTTTTGCAAAATCCTTGAATAGCCTTACGCTCTGGATTACCTCCTCTCTTTACGGTGGATATGCAGCGGCCAATGTGTTGAAGTGGATTTGGTGGCGATTTAACGGTATGGGTTATTTCTTTGGGATGCTTGGAGGACTGATCGCCTCTGTCGTTGTTCCACCCTCGGTGCGAATCTTTGTTCCCGGAGCTATCGATATCTACATTTTTCCTTTGATATTACTGGTGTCAATGGCTGCTTCTGTATTGGGAACACTATTTACCAAGCCTGAGGATATGAGAACTCTTAAAACCTTTTACAAACAAACGCGTCCATGGGGATTCTGGAAGCCGGTAAAAGAGGCCGTAATGAATGAAGACCCGTCGTTTGTGCCCAATAAGGACTTTAAGCGGGATGCCTTTAATGTAGTGGTGGGTATTACCTGGCAAATGTCGATGGTGGTTCTACCTCTCTATTTCTTGTCTGGTGAATATTCATCGGCCTGGGTTTCTTTGGGAGTGTTTATCGGTACATCGGTATTGTTGAAATTCTTCTGGTACGATCATATTAAGAATATGGATTAATGATGAAACGAACAGGTTTTGACATAATCGCAAAACGACTACTTGCCTTTCTTGCATGTTCATTTGGTCTTCTTTCAGGGCTTTCTGCGCAGGAAACGGCAGTGGATACCTCCTATGCCAATAGTTACTATTTGTATAAAAGGAGTATGCATGAGTCTGTTCGGGTGCATTCATGGAATGTCGTTTTCATGGGCAACAGCATGACAGAGCGTGGCCTTTGGGGAGAATGGTTTCCTGAAATACCGGTGTTGAACCGAGGAATTGGGGGCGATAACTGCTGGGGTGTGGATGCCCGCCTTGGCACCCTGTTGGAAGCCAAACCCACCGTCATTTTTTTTCTCATCGGTATTAATGATTTGGGCAGGGGGCTACCTCCAGATTTGATTTCCACTAAATATGAGCAAATCATCCGCCGGATAAAAAATGAAAGCCGGAATACCCGGTTGGTGCTTCATACGGTTTTGCCCATTAATGAGACGAACATAACGGTTGAATACATGAAAGGTAAGACTCCGAAAATCCTGGAATTGAATAAAAGAATAAGGCAGTTGGCTAAGGAATATAATGTAAAGTTAATCGATCTGCATCAGGTTTTTGCTGATGGTCAGAATCAAATGCCGGATAAACTGGTTATTGATGGGCTGCACCTTAACAATGCCGGTTATCAGCTATGGATAAAGACGTTGAACGAGTCAGGCATCCTTCGATAATAATGATAATAACAAAGCTAAAGAGATATTTGGATGAGAATTAAAGGTACTTTTTTAGATGAGATAAGTCACGATATACCCCACCAGAACTGGGGGCGCGATGAGTGGGACAGAGATTTCGGGTATATGAAAAAAGCCGGAATTGATACTGTTATTCTCATTCGTTCGGGATATCGGAAGTGGCAGACTTTTCCCTCCGAAGTTTTGATGGAACGCGAAGGAACTTACCGTCCACCCGTTGATTTGGTTCAGATGTATCTTGAACTGGCAGAGAAGTATGGTATGTCTTTTTATTTTGGCCTTTACGATTCAGGAAAATACTGGACTGAAGGTAAGTTTGCACAGGAGGTGGATCTGAATAAGCGGGTTATTGATGAGGTGTGGACGAAATATGGGCACATGCCCGCTTTTAGGGGGTGGTATGTGTCGCAGGAGATCAGCCGCAAAACAGGGCAGATTATTGATCTTTACGCCAGTCTGGCCCGACATTGCAAAGATGTATCCGAGGGTTTGCCGGTTCTTATATCACCTTACATTGATGGCATTAAGAACGTGAGCCAGTATGTAAATGATACCACCAAAGCTAAGGGCATCTCGTTACAGCAGCACGAAAACGACTGGCGGGAAATCTTTGATGGGATCAAAAATGCGGTGGATATTGTTGCTTTTCAGGATGGACATGTTGACTATGATGATCTTACAGGATTTCTGAAACTCAATAAATCTCTGGCCGATGAATATGGTTTGGAATGTTGGACCAATTCTGAAACTTTTGACAGAGATATGCCCATTAAATTTATGCCCATCAAATGGGAAAAACTATTACTTAAGCTTCACATGGCCGAGAAAGCCGGTATTCATAATGCCATTACTTTTGAATTTTCCCACTTTATGAGTCCGCAATCTGCTTACTTGCAGGCAGGACATCTGTATAACCGTTATCTTGAGTATTTGGAGTTAATAAAATCGAAGAACAATGGATTTTCAAAGACTGGCTTTACAGTATAAGCAGGAACTGCTCGAAAATGTTGTGCCGTTCTGGCTCAATAAATCACAGGATAAGGAATTCGGAGGTTACTTTTCGTGCCTCGACCGTGAAGGAAATGTTTTTGATACCGATAAGTTTATCTGGCTTCAGGCGAGGGAAGTATGGCTTTTCTCCATGCTCTATAACAGGGTAGAGCAAAAGCAGGAGTGGTTGGAATGTGCCCGGCAGGGAGGTGAATTCCTAAAGAAATACGGTCATGATGGTTTTGGTAACTGGTATTTTAGCCTTACTCGTGAAGGAAAACCACTGATTCAACCTTATAACATATTTTCATTCACTTTTGCTGCTATGGCTTTTGCCCAACTTGGGCTGGCCACCGGTAATCAGGAATATACCGATCTGGCAAAAGTCACCTACGACCGCATTCTGGAACGTCAGGAGAATCCCAAAGGCCGCTACAATAAAGCCTATCCAGGTACACGGAATCTAAAGAACTTTGCACTCCCCATGATTATGTGCAACCTCAATCTTGAGATGGAACACATACTTGGAACGGAATATATTAAAGAATCTGCTTCCAAATTGATGGATGAGGTGTTGAATGTTTTCTATCGTCCCGAATATGGGCTTGTGGTGGAAAACGTCAATGAAGATGGTTCTTTATCGGATACCTTCGACGGACGGTTGTTGAATCCCGGCCATGCCATTGAAGCCATGTGGTTTATCATGGATCTGGCCGAGAGAATGGACAAAAAGGATATCATTGAACAAGCACAGCAAATTACCCTCCAAACACTGAAGCATGGATGGGACGAAAAATATGGCGGAATCTTTTATTTCATGGATGCCAAAAACCGTCCACCCCAACAATTGGAGTGGGATCAGAAGCTTTGGTGGGTGCATATAGAATCGCTTATTTCATTGCTCAAGGGATACCGCCTTACCGGCTCAAAAGAGAGTTTGGAATGGTTTGAGAAAGTCCATCAGTATACCTGGGCCTATTTTAAGGATGAGCAGTATCCCGAGTGGTATGGTTACCTCAACCGGCAGGGCGATGTATCACTTAATCTTAAAGGTGGTAAGTGGAAAGGATGCTTTCATGTACCCCGCGGCCTTTACCAATGCTGGCAAACGTTGGAAAGTATTGCAAAATAAGGGGCAGGCATGAGGTTGTCTCAAAAGTCCAAGTTTGATGTCATTCTGAGCTTGTCGAAGAATCTATTCCTTTGATAACAGATGTTTCGACTTTGCTCAACATGACTCGCTTTTGATATTTTATTCTTTTTTGACAACTTCATTGAAAATCAAACAAACCTCGTCACGGATGGGGATCCAAATATATAAATCACACCAACATAGTTTTAATCGCATAAATATGAAAATTACCTGGTTTTTCTTTTTATCGTTGTTCCTTACTTTGGGGGCCTGTAGAGGACCTCAATCCTCCAATACCAAGAAAGTAGATGTTTTGATAATCGGAGGCGGTGCCAGTGGTAGTATGGCCGGTATTCAATCAGCGCGTATGGGGTCTGAAACGCTTATTGCTGAGAAAGGTCCCTGGCTTGGGGGTATGCTGACTTCGGCCGGGGTAAGTGCCATTGATGGTAACCATAAATTACACTCCGGTTTGTGGGCTGAGTTTCGCCAGAAGCTTTATGATTATTATGGAGGTCCCGATTCTGTCAGTACCGGATGGGTCAGTCATGTTCTTTTTGAACCTTCAGTGGGAGCCAACATATTAAAGTCTATGGCGGATGCTGAACCCAATCTTGAATTAAGCTTTAACACTAGTCTGGTATCTCTGGAAAAGAATGAGGAAGGCTGGACGGTTTTGGTAGATGGTCCTCGGGGCAACCAAACGATCCAGACCAAAGTAATTATTGATGGAACCGAATTGGGAGATGTGGCTGCAATGGCCGGTATTCCTTACGATGTTGGTATGGATTCACGTTACGAAACAGGTGAGGAAATTGCCCCAAAGGAGAGCAATGATATTGTCCAGGACTTAACTTATGTAGCGGTATTGAAAGATTACGGTGAGGGGGCTGACAAGACCATTAAAAAGCCCGAAAACTATGATCCTTCTCCATTCTTTTGTACTTGTGCCCATGAATGTGATGAAGATACTGCCGGTAATAAGCTTTGGGATTGTGATTATATGATGGAGTACGGTCGGCTTCCGAATGACAAATTCATGATCAACTGGCCTATCCGTGGCAATGATTACTATGTAAATGTAGTTGAGATGGGACCGGAAGAACGAGCTGAAGCTTTAACTAATGCAAAATGGTTTACAAAGTGTTATATATACTATCTTCAAACCGAGTTGGGCTTTAAAAATCTGGGCATTGCTGATGATGAATTCCCCACCTCTGACGGATTTCCGCTCATTGCTTATCATCGCGAATCGAGGCGGATAAAAGGGAAAGTCCGTTTTACAGTTAACGATCTGGCACGTCCTTTTAGTCAGGAAACGTCACTTTACAGAACCGGAATTGCTGTGGGAGATTATCCCATCGATCATCACCATTCGCGTTATCCGGATCAGTCACAGGTGCCCGATCTTCATTTTTATCCGGTTCCCTCTTACACCCTGCCTCTTGGAGCGCTTATTCCAAAGGATACTGAAAATTTCATTGTTGCAGAAAAATCTATTTCTGTTACCAATATAGTGAATGGGACGACCCGCCTTCAACCGGTTTGTATGCTTATAGGACAGGCGGCCGGAACTCTGGCATCTCTTGCCGTACAACAAGGGGTTACCCCTGCCGATGTCCCGGTGCGGCAGGTTCAGAGCCACTTGATTGCCGATGGAGCTTACATTATGCCCTATTCGGATGTTAACGTTGAAAAAAAATATTGGGAGGATGTTCAAAAAATTGGAGCTACAGGAATACTTAAAGGAGAGGGGAAAAACATTGGCTGGTCCAACGTTACTTTGTTTTACCCCGACTCGGTAATGACTGCAAATGCTTTAAGAGATGGTCTGAAGGATATTGCACCTGGTTTTAATTTTAATTCACATGAAGAAATTCTGACCATTGAGGAAGGTGTCAATACGGCCTTTTCTTTGTCACGGTATATGAATCCGAATATTCAACCTGAAATTTCAAACGAGGATATCTCAATGATTTGGCAAGAAATGGGATGGGGAGAAATGCAACCTCATGTTTCTATAACCCGGGCTCAGATGGCAGTGTTGCTAAATCGAATTGTGGAGCCATTTTCTTCTGTAGAAGTAGATCTACAGGGCCTGTATAAAAAAGAAAAAAAGAATCTGTCTTTTAATAAGTCGTTAGCTTTAAGAAGGTTTATCTGATGTCAACCGGCAAAGTTCGTTTCGAAGCACTGGATGCTTTACGTGGTCTGGCTATTTTAATGATGGTATTGTCCGGTACCATACCCTTTGAAGGGGCTTTCCCCGGGTGGATGTATCATGCACAACTGCCTCCGCCGCAGCATGTTTTTAATCCGGATTGGCCTGGCCTCACCTGGGTTGACCTGGTATTTCCCATGTTCTTGTTTTCAATGGGAGCAGCCATCCCGTTTTCATTTGGAGGGAGAATGGATCGTGGAACAACACATGCAAAAATAGCTGGTCACCTTATTTGGAGGTTCCTGGGACTGGCTGTTTTTGCGGTTGTTTCGCAACATCTTCGCCCGTGGGGAATGGATGCACCTGATTTTCTGAAATGGTTGCTGGCATTGCTGGGCATGGCGCTGATGCTATTGGTGTTTGCTTCACCTGTAAAGGGGTGGGCCGTTAGGTTTCCTTCCTTTTTTCCTCTCATAGGGTTGGTGCTTACAGTGGTTTTTCTTAGGTTAATGGGTATGGAAGGGGTTCGGTATTTTTCCTTAAGATCATTCGACATCATAATTATGGTTCTTGCTAATACCGCTTTAGGTGGTGGAATTCTATATATAGTGTTTCGCAAATGGCATCAAACACTTTGGTTATCGTTTGCTTTGTTGGCTGCCTTTTTTCTAAGTGCCCGCGATGGCAATAACTGGATCAGCAACATCTATAACTGGTCCCCAGCTTCCTGGTTGGTTTCCTGGAATTATCTCAAATATTTGCTTGTATTAATTCCCGGAATTTATACCGGTATTGTTTGTCGGAATGCACTTCAAACCCCCGATATTGGGTTAAGGCAGGAGAAAACCGGCAACGCTCGTATTGCTTTTGGAATACTTTTAGCAGGAATAGCTCTTGTTGCTGTATCCCTTTGGGGACTTTATACCAGAAATATGGAATTGTCCTTTGCCATTACCATTGTTCTGATAGTGGGACTGTTTTTACTATTGAAAAAGTGGAGGAGCTTTTGGAGACCGGTATTCGTTAAATTATTTCCGGTTATTGCAGTATTGATTATAGGGGGTTACCTTCTGGAACCTCTGCATGGGGGGATAAAAAAAGACCCGGCCACACTGAGTTATCTGATACTTACAGCAGGTCTTTCAATGGTTTTGTTACTTGCTTTTGTTGTACTTATTGAAGAATTTAGCCTCAAAGGATTAATGTTTATTCTTGCCGGTTCGGGGAAAAACCCCATGATGGCTTATGTTGCCGGAAGTAATCTGGTTATTCCGGTTTTAGCGCTTACGGGAATGGAGAATTTGCTTTTCTTCGGGGAAATACCTGTTGTTTCAGGCTTGGTTAAAGCCATAATAATTACCTTAGTGGTAGGATTGGTGAGTGCTCTGGCGGCACAAAAAAAGTTCTTTATGAGGGTTTAAGCCGGGATGCAAACACAAATTATGCTGATATTTAAAAGAAAAAATATGAAGATTTTCCGTTTTTCACTGATTGGATTGATAACTATCGGAATACTGATGGGATGCTCAACCGGGCAGAATGCTTCCGAGAAAGAAAAAGATTTAACCGGGTATGTTGATCCGTTTATCGGTACGGGTTTTCATGGGCATACCTATCCCGGGGCTGTGTTACCTTTTGGAAGGGTGCAGTTAAGTCCTGATACTCGTCTCAATGGTTGGGATGCTTGCAGCGGGTACCATTACTCGGATAGTACCATTTATGGATTCAGTCACACACACCTAAGTGGTACCGGTATTGGCGATATGGGCGATGTCCTTTTTCTGCCCTATACCGGAGAAGTGGATGAAGCTCCCCTGGCTACTTTTTCTCATAGCGAAGAGCAGGCATCCCCTGGTTATTATCAGGTGACACTTAAACCATGGGATGTGAAATGTGAATTGAGTGCCACTTTGCGAACCGGCTGGCATAGATATACCTATCCGCAAGGTAGTAAACCCGGTTTGATGATTGACCTGGCCCATATTCTTCAGGAAACCTGGGGCAATAGTGTGGTTGAGGCTTCCCTGAAGGTGATTGACGATCGTACCATTGAGGGATACCGGATGACCAAAGGTTGGGCTGCTAAAGAACCGGTTTGGTTTCGTGCAGAATTTAATGAGCCGTTTTCAGTAGAAAAAATAATTAAAGATGGGGAAAGTCTGGATGGGGCAAGCAGTGCTAAAGGAACCAACTTAAAAATATTTTTATCCTTTGAAAAACTGGAGGCGCCTTTGACAGCCAAAGTTGGAATATCTGCTGTGGATGCAGCAGGTCCTGGCATCAACCTGAAGGAAGTCCAGGCTCTTCAGTCCTTTGATGAAGTGGTTGCAGAAGCCCGGAAAAACTGGAATGAAACTTTAGAAGCCATCGAGATAAAAAGTGACGATGAAGATGTGCTGACCAATTTTTATACTTCTCTTTATCATTCGCATCTGGCACCAATGGTTTTTAGTGATGCCGACGGTCGTTACAGAGGAATGGATCACGAAATTTACAAGACCAACGGAAAGGGGGAAGCTTACACTGTTTTTTCCCTGTGGGATACCTTCAGGGCCTGGTATCCGTTGATGACCATTATCGAACCTTCACTGTCTTCTCAATGGGTTTACTCTTTATATGAGGGAGGTCAGCAGGGAGGGTTGTTGCCCAAGTGGCCGCTTGTTGCCAATTACACCGGTACGATGGTTGGTTATCCGGCCCTTTCGCTAATGGCAGATGCTTCAACAAAAGGACTTATTGATTCGATACCCGATAAGCTGATTGCTGCAGCAGAGAAGTCTGCAACCTGGCAACCCGAATGGCATGAGCAGGCCAAAGGAACGCGTGCCGAAATGGTCATGCCTTTGCACATCAGATACAAAGAATCCAACGGATTTGTCCCGGTTGATAAGGTCCAGGGCTCTGTGTCGTGGGGCCTTGAAATGGCTTATTACGACTGGTGTCTGGCCACCATGATGGAAAATGAGGGGCACGCTGATGCTGCAGAGAAATGGTATGCCAAAGGGCAATATTATAAACATTATTTCGATCCTTCAACCGGCTTTATGCGCGGGAAAAATCTGGACGGTGATTGGTATGCTGATTTTAATCCCAATTATTCCAGCCATATGAAAAGTGAGTATGTTGAAGGTAATGCCTGGCAATGGTCTCCTTTTGTGCCTCACGATATTAAAGGTTTCCGTGAACTTCTGGGTGGCGAAAAAGCCATGGGAGAATGGCTCGATAATTTATTTACTACAATCAGCAAAGTGGAAGGGGAAAATGCCAGTGCCGATATAACGGGCCTCATTGGTCAGTATGCACACGGAAATGAACCCAGCCATCATGTCGCTTATATGTATCAGTACACCGACAGGCCCTGGCGTACTCAGGAAATTGTGGATACCGTGCTCTATAATTTCTACAAACCGGAGCCGGCAGGCATCATTGGTAATGAAGATTGTGGACAAATGTCTGCCTGGTACATTATGAGCGCTCTTGGGTTTTACCAGATTAATCCGGGAGAACCTGTTTACACTCTGGGACGTCCCATCGTTGATGAGGCCCGCATTCGCTTGCATGAAGGGTGGTTCGATATTCGGGCGCATAACAATTCTCCTCAGAATAAATATGTTAAGGAGGTTAAACTAAATGGAGAAACGCTTCAAACCAACCAGTTTGAGCATAGTGATATTCAAAAGGGTGGAAAATTGGAATTTTTTATGACTGATAAACCTTGATTTTCCTAAATCCAAGAAAGATGAATTGTGATTTTGATGAGAAAAAGTAGTAAGAGATTCAGAAAGAACAGAGTCGGGATAATTTTCACCGACTCTGTTGGGTTTAATTTCAACATGTATCTTAACCGCAATGGCCTAAGATTTATCATCAACAATTTACTAAACGATGAAGATAAAAAGTGTTTTTTTGGTTGTGTTTTTTGTATCTACGTGTATAACCCTTTTTTCCCAGAAGAGCTATCATTTTTTTCCTGCCAGCCATGAGTGCTTCAATTATATGGGTCGCGTTGATTTTTCAGATAAACAGATTTCCCGTTACGATTGGCCGGGTGTAACAGTTCGTTTTCAGTTTACCGGCAACGAGTTGAAGCTTCATTTTAAAGGTGGGGAGCGAAACTATTTTGATTTGTTTGTAGATGGTGAACTGTTCGAAATTTTGCATGCCAAAGAAGATACAATAGCTGTGATAAAAGGGATAATTGGTAATGGACCCCACGAGGCAAGGTTTTTTAAACGTACCGAGGGGGAGATGGGGGAGACTCATTTTTACGGGATTGAATTGTCCCATAAAGGGAGGTTGCTACCATGGGAAAAGGAGGTTGATCGTCGCATTGAGTTTGTTGGAAACTCAATTACCTGTGGCTATGGTGCGGAATCAGAAAGCAGGGATGATGATTTCGATCCGCGCACCGAGAATGTAGGTCGGTCATATGCCACAATAATTGCAGAAGCACTGAAAGCAGATTATCATGTGGTGGCCCATTCAGGTCTTGGTGTAGTTCGAAACTATGGTGATTCTCAAAAAGTTTCTACCAACCTGGCTACCATGCCTCAACGCTTTGGTCGTGCTTTGGATATGGATGATTCTGTTGAATGGGATTTTTCGAAATGGCAGGCTCATGCGGTAATTATTAATCTTGGCACCAATGATTTTTCAACTGAACCTCATCCCGACAGGGTGGTTTTTCAAAGGACTTATGAGAAGCTGATCAAACAGGTACGATTAGCTTATGGAGCTGTTCCGGTGTTTTGCGTGGTTGGCCCATTGACAGATGAACCCTGTTATACTTATGTGAAAGAAGTTGTTGAAAACTACGGTCTGCTATGCGCTGATGAAAATGTCTATTTCATCGGAATTCCGCCAGCCTTACTTGATCCTGATACGGACTTTGGTGCTGATGCACATCCCTCTTTTAGCGGTCAACAAAAGATGGCCAATCATGTAATTCCGATTGTTTCAACTGTGTTGGGATGGTAATAGGTTGCACTTAGTTGGAGTTTTGTATGGCGGGCTTTTTGACTGCCAAATCTGCAGGACTTAGTGCCATTCGCGTTTTTTTGTTATTAAATCAAATCATGCTGCTTAAATACCATAGCAGATGCACCAATGTATCCTGTTTCACTTCCCAGTTGAGAAGTCTTTATGGTTAAATATCTAAGAGGAATGGTTAATGCGGTTTTGTTCATTCCGGTTTTAATAGAATCAGTAAACATATATCCGGCTTGAGCAAACTTCCCTCCTACAATTATCAATTCCGGGTTTAAAAGGTTGACGATATTACCCAAGGCCATTCCCAGTTTTTCACCCATTTCCTGCAGTAAATTGATACTTAACGCATCCCCTTCGTTGGTGGCATTGATAATGTCGTCATAGCGGATATCGTCCAGTATTTTATTGCTGCTGGCCAGGGATATGTCACCTTTTTTAATGTCACTTTTGAAATTTTCTTCCAGTGCATACCCTGAAACTTCCATTCCAAGGCATCCTCTTTTGCCACAAATGCACAATTTCTCCGAATTGCTCATTTGCATATGGCCAAATTCTCCGGCAAACCCCATGCCTCCGGTAATAATTTTTTTGTGAGCAATGATGGTCATCCCAAGACCTCGACTGACATTTAAAACCAAGGCATTTTTGGCTTCTTTGGCCTGGCCCAATACTTGTTCGGCAAGTCCCATTACATGGGTGTCGTTGTCAATAAAAATCTGTTTTTGGAGCCGCTTGGTCAAATGTTGGGCAAGTGGTTCTTCCCGGAAATTAAAGAAATTGTAGGATTCTCCTGTCAATGTGTTAACCCTGCCGGTGAGACCAATACCAATACCAAGAATATGTTCTTTTCCAATTTGACATTCCTCTAATGTTTCCTGGATAAATGAGATGACTGTTTCCAAGCATTCAGGTGTGTTTTCGAGTCTGAAATTTATGTCCTGCTTTTCCAGAATAACTTTTTGGTCCAGTCTGACGACTGCAATGCTTATTCTTTTAAAAAGAATCTCAACACCGATAGCATGAAATTTGTCTATGTTGAGCGTGTAAAGTGTTGGTCGTCTTCCGTTTTCAGTTTCTTTTTTGCCTTCTTCCAGTACCAACAGATCTGTAATTAATTCATTTATTAATTTAATGGTTGTGGGGGTGCTTATCCGAACTTGTTTCTGTAATTCCGGAATTGTTAATGGCACATCGGATTTGGACAATGCACGGATGATTTTTCTTTTTTGTTTTGCTTGTCTGCTTTTATTGCTAACTTCCTCTGATTCATATAAAACATTATTGAGCCACATGGTGAAGAATTATTATATTTTTAATCTTAATAAAAGATCTTTGATAAGCGTAAAAGTTATATTTTATGTAAATGTAGTAAAATATTAATGAATAAATAAAAAAAATTCAAAACTGCAGGGGTGTATTTAAAATGAGAACTAATGTGAAGAATGCAATTAATTGAAGAAATTCGTAGCTTATCTTGTTTTTTCGCTGCATAAATTGATTGTGAAATAAGAGATTTGTTTGAAAAACGATTAAATTTGGTGTGTAGAAATTTTTTCAAATTCTGTATTTTTAAACTTTAACTTCTATGAAAATCAAAAGTTTTCTATTTGCCTTGGCACTGTTGGGTGTCATATCCGGCTGTAAGGATGATGACGAGGGAGACAAAATGAGTAGCCTTTCCCCTGAAACACACAAGGAGAACTTGGAACAGAGCGGATTGAACGTTGTTGACCAGCTTGAAAATATGAGTAATCTGGATGCAGTAAAGGTGATGTTGGACTTCAATGATCTGCTTGAGTCAACAGACTACACCGGAGGTGTTTCCGGCGTGATAAAACCAGTGTTGGCGTTGAGCGAAGGACAATCAGTTGCTTTTAATCTTAAGAACTCAACCATTGACGAGTCCAGCCTGAGCATGTTGTTTGAAGACGAAGCAGGTATTTATACCTATAATGCCGAATTCAATGTATGGGATAAAACTTCCAGTGAAGATGAGATAACTTATCATTTCCCCACCCTTGATAGTGAGGTGAATAATGCTACAATTTCTGTTGCCAACTTTAATTTTATTACCACTGATAATGCGGATGTCGTGGAGGTAAGTGAAGAACTTCCAACTTCCTTTGACGTTGAATTGGTTGTAGATGAGGTGTCATTGATTACTTTTAGTTTCAATGCTGCTTACGATGCCGATGGTATTCCAACATCAGTATCTGAAAGCTGGACCGTGGAAGAATATAACTTTACGACCTCTGTAGCACGTTCTTCCTCAACCGTGTCAGTTGATCAATCATTTACTTTTAATGGTGACAATATTCTATCGTCTCATTTTTCCAGTGAAGGGAGCTTTTCCTATGAAAATATGAAGGAAGATGGAGAGAATGGTGATTTGTACAGCCAGGATGTCATAAAATCCTCCAATGTGTGGTTTGCCATCGACAACCTGAAATTGGAAGGAAATGTCAATTGGAAAGGTCTGATGGATGATATGAGCTCGGTTGAAGGTGTTGAAAATGAGCAGCAGGCGTTCGAAAAAGAAGCTGAGATTTTAAATAAGAATATGAGCCTGAAACTGAAATATAATGACAGTAATGAGGTGATAGCCTTGGGAGAAGCTTATGTTAAAACAGAAACAGATTACTACGGTACAGAGAGCTTATCTTTGGATTTCCGGATGAAATTTTCTGATGGTTCGTATATGGATGACTCCTATTTTGGGGAGGATGATTTTATTGATCTGATTGAGAGTTTTGAAGATATGATTGAGGATGCTGAGGAGAATTACGGTGTGACTGTTGAGTAATCAGTACGAAATAAAATTGATGTAATACGGGAAGAGGAGACTGCAACCATGTGGTCTCCTTTCTTATATCTGGTTATCTGATAAATATAAAATTGAACCGTTACTTAATCATATTGATAGCTCTCTTTATGTTTGTTATGTCAGGCTGGACGTCTGTGGGAGCTCAAAATAGATGTCTTTCCGGGCGTGTGGTTGATCGCGATTCAGGTGAGTCGGTAAGGGATGCCCATGTGTGGGAAAACACTTTATCCGTTGGTTCAGTTACAGATTCTTCGGGATATTTCAAAATTTGTTTACCTGATGATCTTGAGCAGGCCCTGTTGACCGTTAGTCATGCCTCTTTTGAAACCCAACGAATTGTTGTTGAAGACTTTTCAAAGGAGACTTTTGTTATCGTATTGGAGCGAAAGGATCTTCTGCAATCGGAGGTTCAGATAGTGAGAAGAAGAAAGGCCGTAATCAATGATATTTTACCCGGACAGCATCTGATTACCGGTTCAGATATTTCACGAATGCCCTCTTTCCTGGGGGAAGCTGATGTTGTAAGGACGCTTCAGCAGTCCCCCGGAGTTCAGTCGGTTAGCGAAGGTATCGGCGGTGTTTATGTGCGGGGAGGGGGGCCGGGTCAAAACGGAATTTTTTTGGATGGCATGGAGTTGATGAATCCTGTTCATTTAATGGGGTTGTTTTCTGTTTTTAATCCGATCACTACAAACAAGGTAGAGCTTTTTAAGGGCCATAACCCGTCTTTTCTCAGGGGAGGGTTGTCCTCCTCCATATTGGTTTCCTCTGTTGATCCCATTCAGGATGAAAATTTTGTGAGTGGTTCTGTGGGAAATATTGCTACCAATCTGGCTTTTGCTCAGAGAAGTAAAAATGGCAGGTTTGGCGTTACAGTTGGCTTCAGAAGAAGCTACCTGGAGCTTTACAGAGGCGTTTCCGGACTTTTTGTGGATGAGGAGAAAAACTATTTTGAACGGAGTTTTTATCGGTTTTATGATTTCAATGGCAGAATATCTTATCATCCGGCCGATCGGACCTCTTTTTATTTAAGTTGGTATCTGGGAAAGGATGATTTTATGATTGATGATGAGGAGATTGGATATGATGCAGGGACCAATTATGGCAATAAGGCTTTTGCCCTGGAGTGGAGGCAACGTACAGGGACGAATTCTATTTTGTCAGCCAAAGCTTCCTGGACCGGTACCTGGTCGGATTTTGACGGAGAGATTATCGACAATGATTTGTTGTTTCAAAGCAGTTATGACAAATATTCAGTGGGAGTAATGATGACCAGTGAGCAATCAGGGCATCTGATTCGTGCGGGAATGGATGCATCCTGGCATCAGACTGTACCTCAGGATATGGAGATGGAGCTAATGAATGACATCAGGACTGCCGACGACGAATTTAGAAGTGCTGATGTTAGCGGGTTTGTTGAAGACACCTGGGATGTTTCTCCAATGCTAAGTGTAAGTGCAGGGTTTCGGGGGATATGGTATTTTAATCTTGGCCCATATCAATACGAGGGTTTAAATAAATTGGAGGTGGCTCCTTCCAATGAGATTGTGGACAGGGAGTTTTATGGAATACCTTCTGTGTCTGTGTTGTTGCGGTTTCCGGCACGAGATGAAGTGCGTTTTGCCTGGACAAGAAATGTTCAGTTGATGCATTTGGCAACACTAAGTACCATGCCCCTGCCAAACGATATCTGGATGATGTCCTCTCCTAAGTTGGCTCCCCAAACAGGTCATTTGTGGTCAGTCGAATATTCGCTTCGGTCCGGTGACTATGAATTCTCCTCAGGAGCATTTGGCAGACTGTTGGAAAATCAGCTGGTTTTTAATGTGAATACTGAAGAGGAGGAGATGAACTTTGAGGACCATTTTTTTCATGGTAAAGGCCGGTCTTACGGGGTTGAATTGTCTGCCCGCAAAACCAAAGGAAGATTTCAGGGTAGTCTGAACTACACTTTATCCCGGTCAGAGCGTTCATTCCCCGATATCTTTTCCGGAGAATGGTTTCCCGATAAGTTTGACCGTACCCATGATTTATCTCTTTCAACATCCTTTAGGGTGAATGATAGATGGACCTTCAACACCAGTTGGATATACGCTACGGGCAATAACATGACACTTCCTGCAGGCCGGATGTGGATGATGGGGTCTGTAATGAACGATTACGCCGGATATAATAATTTTAGATTGCCTGCTTATCACCGCCTCGACATGTCGGCAAGCATGAAACTGGATAGTGACATTTTTCGTGAATCGGTGCTTGATTTTTCCATCATTAATGTTTACAATCGGGCCAATCCTTATTTTGTTTTTTACAGAGTTTATCAGGGAGACAGTAATTATGATATTGATATCAGGGCTGCGCAGGTTTCATTATTTCCGGTAATGCCTTCTGTGAGTTGGAAGTTTAAATTTTAAGAGATGAGGTTTGTTGTTTTTATCGGAGTTCTTTTATTGATTGCTGGCTGTACAAAAGAGGTGGATCTGGTGCAACCTTCTTATGAACCGAAGATTGTGGTGGATGGCTACATCGAAACCGGAAAAGCTGCCAACGTTTTCCTGACCATGAGTTCTCCTTATCTGACACATTACGACTCTGCATCCATTAGGAATACTTTTCTCAATCATGCTAAAATTACCATCTCTACTTCCGATGGAGAAGAGGAGGTGTTGACATTGTATCGGGAAAATCGGTTCTTCCCTCCGTTTGTCTATAAAAGTGTTGCCTTGCGCGGTCGGGTGGGAGTGGAGTATTTTTTAGAGGTTGAAGTCAGAGGTCAGATATTGAGGTCGGTAACAACAATTCCTGCAGCTCCTGTGGTTTTAAATGCCTTTTTTGAGCAGGTTTCTGATACCACTGCAAATCTTGAGATGGAGATTGAACCTAGGCAGGATGAGGATACCTATTTGTTTACCCGAGTGAAGAGTCGTCTTGCCGGAGAGTCCTTTCATCCGTCTTACAATCCGGTTGATGTGGTTAAATCATCTGACCTGAGCCCGTGGAGATCCCAGATCATGAGGTCTTCAGAGTTCGGGTTGTATTACCTGAATGCTGAGGAATATTTCTACAATGATTATGACCGGTACGTGTATGATCTGCGTGATACGGTAGATGTAATTGCCGGGGCTGTGGATTCTGTCTCGTACCGGGTTTTAAGTAGTTTGTTTAGGGATCGGATCAATCAGGAAAACCCATTCTCTTTTAATGGCAACAGAATCGAGACAAACATTGAAGGTGGTATTGGCAGATGGACAGGGATTGGAATCAGTGGTGTGATATACGTTTCTTCAGAGAACTGATCTGCAAATACCAACTTGAGTTTCTGTGTAAATACCTTATTTTTATTTATTTTTGTGGCTCCGAAAAGAAAAAAATGTTGATATGGCCAAAAAAGCCAAAGATTCTGAAAATACATATTTTAAGCGCGAAGAAGCCTTCAGGCGAAAACATAAAGCTACTATTCTGCTTAACGACAAGGAGCTTGAGGCTATTGAGGTTTACTGCAAAAGGTATAAAGTCAAAAATAAAGCCCGCTTTATTCGGGAGTCGGTAATGCGTGTGGTTATGGACCAGTTTATGGATGATTACCCCACGCTGTTTGAGAAGAAAGATCTGGATCGTCTCCGCGTAGAGGACCGCGGAAACGATTAACTGTCCGGTTTATAGATGTGTTTACAATGCGTCTTTCAGATCCTCACTCCAGATGGCAATCCGCCCATCTGTTAAATCAGGTTCATTGTCTTCATCCAGTGGTAGCCCCACAAACATTTCGTCCCGATAGGCTTTTGATTCACTGAAATCGTAATCATCGCCGGGCCATTGTCCTACAAACCTCGGGTTCTTTTCTTCTAAAAGTTCATAGAGTTTTCCCATTCCATCACAAAAAGTATCAGGGTAAGTTTGTTGATCGCCCAGACCGAACAGGGCAATTGTTTTTTGTGATAAATCGAGGGTAAGGAACTTTTCCACAAATGTTTCAAAATCGTCCTGTATTTGTCCCACTCCCCAGGTGGAAGTCCCCATGATAAAAAAATCATAACTTTTTAATTCTTCCACATTCGCTGTTTCGGCGGGAATGAGATCAGCGTCAGGGAATACTGCATGTACTTTTTCGGCAACAAAACGGGTGTTGCCCACTGATGATCCGTATATGATGGCTGTTTTTGGCATGATTTTGATTTTTGGTTTTGTAGATTCAAACACCAAACCTGCCGAAAGGTTCAGGGGTTTACACGAATCATCATCAGACCGTCGCGAACGGGGAGAATGACTTGTTCCACCCTGGGGTCTTCTTTTACCATAGTGTTGAATTGAAGAATCCCCCTGGTGTATTCATCTGTCGGATCGATGGCTTCCACCACTTTCCCGTTCCACAGAATATTGTCTGCCAGAATAAATCCACCGGCATTCATCCTGGTCATAATGGCTTCATAATATTTCGGGTACTCTCTTTTGTCACCATCCATGAAAACAAGGTCATACTTTTTTTCAATGGTTTTGATTACTTGTAAGGCATCTCCAATGTGAAGGGTGATTTTATCTTCCAGTTTTGCTTTTTGAACCCAGGATCTGATAAAACTTTCCAGCTCATCGTCGCGCTCAATGGTGTCAATGTGCCCGTTTTGTCCCAGTCCCCTTGCCATGCAAATGGCCGAATATCCTGTGAAAGTGCCGATTTCCAGGACCGTTTGTGGCTGGATCATCTGACAGAGCATGGTGAGAAGCTGCCCCTGTACCGGCCCTGAAACCATTCGGGGGCGTAGAAGCTTCAGGTGCGTTTGCCGACGCAGGTTATAGAGCAAATCATCTTCCGGGGAAGTATGGTTTTCAATGTAGTTGTCCAGATCGGCACTAATGTTTCCGGTGTGGGTTTTATGATTGCTCATAGATGAGGTATGATAGTTGTTGCTCGTCAAATATTTCATTTGCAATATCAAGCAAGTCAATTGCTGTGAGGCTGTCTATTTTGTTATAGATGTCTGCCAATGAATCTACTTTATTGTAAAGAAGAAAACTTTTGCCAATGTTCAGCATCAGGTTTTCCTTGTTTTCTGACGAAATGGTAATTTGACCTTTGAGCTGGCGCCGTGCTTTGTGCAGCTGCATCTGCCCCAGCTTGTTTTTTCTCAAACGGGCCAGTTCTTTTCGGGCAATTCTGAGGCTTCGGTCAATGTTCTGGCTGTCGGTGCCAAAATAGATGCTGAACACTCCTGTGCCATAGTAGGGAGAATAGATGGACTCGATGTTGTAGGCTATTCCGTTTTTTTCTCGCAGGGCCATGTTCAGCCGACTGTTCATCCCGGGACCTCCCAATAAGTTGTTGAGCAATGACAAACCGAGTCTTTTGGGATTCTCAAGGTCATAAGCGATGTTTCCGATGCTGATGTGGCTCTGGAATGTGTCCAGTTCTTTTCTGAGTTCAGAAGGTTTGTATGCCGGTGGGGCAGGCCGCTTTTGCGTTCGCAGGTTGGATTGTTCGACACCAAAATACTTTTCCGCCGTTTTAAGAAACCGGGCGGGATCCATGTCTCCAACCATGCACAAAACCATCTGGTCAGTATGATAGTTGTTGGCGATGAAGTTTAAAATATCCTCCCTCGAGAATTTCTTGATAGAATCAGCTGTTCCCAGAATGTTATGTCCCATTGGACCGTCATCAAAAACCAGTTCCTCAAAGTCATCAATAATCAGTTCTGCCGGATTGTCCTTGTAGGAGTTAATCTCATCAATGATTACCTCCTTCTCTTTAGTCAGCTCTTTTTCGGGGAAAACCGAGTGAAAAGTGATGTCGTGAAGAAGTTCCACGGCGCGGTCAAAATCCCCTATCAGAAAAGAAGCATAAATAGCCGTTTCTTCTTTAGATGTGTAGGCATTGAGCTCTCCTCCAACATCATCCAGCCGGCTTAGGATATGCCAGGTTTTTCTTTTTTGAGTGCCTTTAAATATGACGTGTTCAATGAAGTGGGCCATTCCGTGTTCGTCTTCATTCTCATCCCTTGAGCCCGTGTTAATGATTAGTCCGCAATGGCCAACCGGAGAGGCCACTCTGTGGTGAACCAGTCGAATGCCATTGGGGAGTGTATGTGTAAATAAATCCATGTTCAGTTTTTGTGTGATGGATGGACGCAAAATCAACAAATGAGGCTGATTTTTGCCATTTATATGTACATCACAATTATTTTTTTCGAAAAAATTTGACCGCAAAAATAACTAAACATCAGGGAATATCATCTTAAAAAAGACAAAAGGAACAATTAATTTCCGCACAGGGGTTTTGTCAAAACAAATCTTTCTGTATATTTGCAACCGCTTTTGAGAGGGTACCATAGCTCAGTTGGTAGAGCAACGGACTGAAAATCCGTGTGTCCCTGGTTCGATTCCAGGTGGTACCACAGGTCGGTTTTTGATTGGGCTGACCTTCATAGTAAAATGGAGATGTTCAAATATTGTTTGGATTGTTTCCAAAATACAAAAAGGGTTATTGATTGATTGGGTTTTTGGTTATTTTTGTACCAATTGAAAGAAACAAAAATAGCGAAGGGTACCATAGCTCAGTCGGTAGAGCAACGGACTGAAAATCCGTGTGTCCCTGGTTCGATTCCAGGTGGTACCACAAAAAAAGCCGGCAATTTTGTCGGCTTTTTTTGCTTAATCAAGTTTGGTTTGGGTGGTGCATTATGATTTTCAGAAACTTGCATAAAAGTTGTCGAAGTCGATCATCCAATCCTCTATCTTGATGGTCTCGGTTTCATCGTTTGTGTCTCCTGTGAACGCCTGAACGTTGAACATCCATTCCTTGAGGGCCAGATTTCTCTCATAATCTGTAAAAAGTGCCTCGTTGAGCATCCAGGCTTCTAATTGTACCAACTCTTCGTTGTCGGTAAATAAAGTTTCGTTCAACATCCAGTCTTCAATGGGGAGGAATGATTCTAAGGTTTGGTCAAAGGCAGTCATCCATTCTTCTATTTCAATCATCTCTGTTTCTGCTGAGAATTCATTAATGTCCAGCATCCAGTCAGCAACTTCAATATTTTCTTCGTAGCTGCTGTTGAGTGAAACTATGAATTCCTGCGATGGATTTGAAGCATTTAAGTTTATGGTCAGTGTCAAAGCAATAAGGGAAAAAATAGCTGAAGTTTTCATATCTGGTTCCTCCTGATTTGTTTTTATTTATTTATTGGTTAGTTGTTTTTGTATAAACAAGAGGTGTGCCAATAGGTGTAAGTTGCAGAATAGTAGATTTTTATGTCGGAGGTTGTCCCGGTGTAGTTAAAGTTTCCTGTTCGCTATTGTGACAAAATGGTGTTCGTTATCGAACATGTTGGTTATTTGGATGGTATTTCAAATTTTTTTATTTTTGAAAAGCTTAAAAATCATAAACTCTAACCCAATATGAAAGTACTTCTTTTGCCTCTCGTCCTTGCTCTGTTCAGTATAAATTGCTTTTCTCAAGGTGACCAAAGTCTTGTTTACAATAATCACGGAGTGAAACAGATGAATGAACAGGATTTTTTATCAGCCATTGAATCTTTCACAATGGCGATTGAACTGGATTCCCTGAACAGCCTCTTTTTTCGGAATCGTGCATATTGTTATTTTTATGATGAGCAATATCAAAAAGCGGAATCAGATTTTCTTCATTGTTTGTCGCTGAAAGATGAGAAGCCTGAATACTATTATTACCTAGGACTTGGCCGGAGTAAAATGGATGATAATCAAAAAGCCATTGATTACTACAGCAACGCAATAGAGTTGTCGCCTCAAAAGTCTGATTATTATTCGCATCGGGGCATCGCCTACATGAAAACGGGTGACTTTGAGACTGCCATAGGGGATTTTCATGTGGCAGTAAAGCTTAATCCTCAACATGCGGGTGCATACTTTCATCGTGGACAATCATACCATATGCTTCGAAATGACAGAGCTGCTTGTGTTGACTGGGAAGTTGCAGAAGCTCTGAGTCCTGAGCTGAAGGCTGCTCAATATGAAAAAGTTTGTTCGGATAGAATCACAGGGAATTGGGTTGATGTGAAAGAGTTAACGGATCTTGAATGTTTTAAGAAGCCGGTTTTTGATAATGTGAGCTTTAAAGAATTTTACAAGTATGTTGCCACAGAGGTTGATTTTCCTGCTTCTTTGCTTAGTAGAAGCAAATCTGTTTATTCATCCTTCCTGGTGCCTGTTCTGCATGATGGGACAATTGGTGAAATTGAAGAACGATACTCCGGATCAGATTTGCTCGACAAGGCCTTTAAAAAAACGGTTCACAAAGGGGCTGATAAGTGGACTGGTGGGACAGTAAACGGAATACCAGTGGATTTTAGATTTGTCGGACCGCTTGCTTTTTTCACCTCTGTTCAGAAAAATGAAATCGAAAAGCTGAAAAAACTTATTGATGAAGCAGTTCTTAATCGTGATGATGAATCTGCATTACAATACTGCAATGAAATACTGGAGATTCATCCTTTCGATATTGATATTCTTAGAATGCGCATAGCTTTGAATTCCCGGTTGGGAAAAACATCTCTGGTTGCTGCTGATCAGAAATTGTTTGAAGAGTTGTCTTTGGAGGAATTCCGGTATCAGCCGCAGGAAATAAATAAAGTAAAGCCCCAGGTGGTTATTCTTCCCGAAGATTCTGTAACTGTTTTTTACAATGAGGACTGGCACATTACGAACCAGGAGAATGCTGTATATTTTCGGAAAGGTATATGGAATAAAGAAAAAAATTTCTTTGTTGGTTCTGTCTCAGATTATTTGATGCTTGATAGCACAATGGTTACAAGCGTTGTATATGGAGCTGGACTGAAAAAGTCGGGACCTTATGTCTCTTTTTATCCAAATGGACAGAAACGAGCCGTGGGAGAATTTGTTGACAATTTAATGCAGGGAGAATGGCGTTTTTATGCTGAAGACGGATCTCTCCGGTACGCCGTGAACTTTACTGATGATTATTTCAAATTTCGGGTATTGAATGATGAGCAGGGAAATGATATTTTGAAAGCTCAAAAGGAGAAATTTGAATTAAAGTTGAGTAAGTTTATTTCTTTAAAGGGCGCTTTTAAAAACGGAAGTCGTGATAAAACCTGGATTCTGGAAGCTGGGGGAGATAAAATCATTCAGGAAAAGTTTTCTGAAGGGGATTTTGTTCAAGGGTTTTATTATAAGAATGGTGAAAGGATTTCCCTACCCTCAAGTGGGTTGAAGTCTGTTGTTTTTACACCTACAAATATTGCAGTAACAGAGCGACTTATGTTTGATGACAGAGGGGCATCTAAGGATTATCCCTTTATTAATATCCAGGTGGTAAAATGAATCTACCGTTTTAATTTTCTTATCTTTGAAGAAATTCAAAGAAAATGTCAAAAGATTTTAAGGTGGAATTCTACGGGCACCGTAGGTTGGGCGGGTTTCGTAAGCGCCTCTATATTGTATTCGGAGTAATATTGATTTCAGTGGGGTTGTTCGGGTTGTTTAACCAGGACCCGTCTTCCGGGCTTTTTTTGCTGTCGCTGGCACTGTTGGCTGGAGGTACAGGGAATCTCATCTTTGCCTTGTTTGACCGTCGCCTGCTAAAAGAGAGAAATTATATAAGGGTGTCCACTGAAAGAGTAAAATATAAAAACTCACGACAAAAACCGAAAACCATCCGTTTAAAACATCTCTCCGATGTAATTATTGATGGACAGAAAGCAGAGTTTGTAAAGACTGATCAATCTGTTGGCATATACGATTTTACCGGTTTTCCCATAAGTGTGGGAAGTGAAATTATCTCCGTCCTGAAGTCTCTTCGTAATCATACGGTAATGGGTGAGAAATAACGTTTCCCGGCCTGTTTGGAATTAAAAATTCTCAGTTGTTTGCCTGCTTGTTAAACCGAATGCTTTGTTGGTTGTTTCTTTTGAAACGAACGACGTTTTAAAAGTATTTAAAATCTTTTATTATGGCATTTACACTGGAGACAGGGAGTTTGGCACCGGAATTCAGACTCCCGGCCACCGATGGAAAAGAATACTCTTTACAAGATTTTTCTGATGCAGCCTGGTTGGTTGTCTTTTTTACCTGTAATCATTGTCCTTATGTCCTGGGGTCGGACGAAATCACCCGGGAGACTGCTGAGAAGTATGAAAGCCAAGGGGTACGTTTTGTTGGAATCAACTCTAATAGTGAAAATACCTATCCGGAGGACGATTTTGAACATATGGTAAAGCGTATGGAAGAAAAACGTTTTCCATGGATATATCTTCGTGATGAAAATCAGGATGTTGCCAGGGATTATGGAGCATTGCGTACGCCTCATTTTTATGTTTTCGACAGAGATCGCAAGCTGGTTTATACCGGTCGTGGCGTTGATTCGCCACGTGATGCACGCAGAATTACAGAAAATACACTTGATATGGTGCTGGATGCATTAACAAAAGGGCATTCTTCCCCACTTCAGGCCACCAATCCTATTGGCTGTAATGTGAAGTGGGACGGTAAAGATGCTCACTGGATGCCTGCGGATGCATGTGATTTGGTATAATGATACTATGATGGGAGTTTTTATAGCGATATTGGTTATTCTTGCATGGGTTGGGCACCTGGCTTACAGTTTGCTGTACGTTGAGGTAAGTGCATTAAACCCCTGGCTTTATGTTCATGTTTTAATCCAAACCCATCTTTTTACGGGATTGTTTATTACCGGTCATGACGGGATGCATGGAACTATTAAACCTTCTCATGATGGCACCAACAAGGTGATTGGGACTATAGCCAGTTTTTTATATGCAGGGCTCTCTTTTAGGCGTTTAAAAAAGAATCATCAGAAACATCACAATTCCCCGGGGACTGCTTCAGATCCGGATTATTGCGAAAGATCGCAGAATTTTTTTATATGGTATTTCACTTTTATGTGGCGTTACCTTACCATTTGGCAGATCCTGATTATGGCCGCGATGTTTAATGTTCTTTCATTCTGGATATCAGAAATCAGTCTGATCATTTTGTGGATTGTTCCTGCATTTCTTTCAACTTTCCAGATGTTTTATTTTGGTGTGTATGCGCCCCATAAGCTGCCTCACCAGGGAGATATGATGCCTTATCGCTCACGCACATTACAACGCAACCATTTACTGGCTTTTCTTTCCTGTTGGTTTTTTGGTTATCATTACGAACATCATCAATCGCCGGGCACTCCGTGGTGGAGACTTTATCAAAAGAAGGTTCATTAGCCTTTTTTTTAGAAGAAAGCAATGCCTCTAAACGCTACCAGGCTGCAGATGGCAAATCTTTTATTAAGATGTTTTTTTCCGCCCCTTCTTCAAAATCAACATTTTCTTCAGAGAAATCGGGTGCTATGATGGCTCCGGAATACCTGCCTTTGAGCAAAACAGGATTTCCGGCCGTCTGGTCTTTAAGTTCGAGGTTTTCCAATTTCACCTCATAAACATCATCGGCAATCATTGCCCTGGATTCAGATTCAATGCGGATGTCTTTCATAACCAGGTTTTTCACCCGTGCTAAGCGAATGCCTTCTTTTACATTAATGGCGGAAATATTCTCCATATATATGTTCTCAATCCATTTTTCAGGAAGACCGTTAAGGACAATTGCATTGGGCACTCCGTTGATTTTTACATTGCGAATGTCGATGTTTCGAACAAGCGGGGAGGGCCCAACTCCTGCTCCTGTGTAGGCCGTGTTGAAATTGATTGCTTCGTATCTGATGTTTTTCATTTGCACATCTCTGATAATGATGTTTTCTGTGACATTTCCCCGACCACGCGCTGTTTTAAAGCGGATTCCCCGATCACACTTTTCAAAAATGGCATCGTGAACATAAACATTTTTGATGCCTCCTGAGGTTTCACTGCCAAAAACTACTCCGCCACTTCCTGTTCGAACGTCATAGGCGTAATAATTGCGAATGACCACGTTCTCGGTAGGTATATTTATTTCAAGGCCCTCTTCATTAAATCCTGATTTTAAAACAATGGCATCATCACCTGTGCTTAGGTGATTGTATTCGAGGAGTGCATCGCCGGAACTGTCCAGTACAATGCCATCGCCGTTGTGTGATTCCACGCTGTGTATCGTAATGTCGCGCACGACAATGTGATTGGAATAAATAAGATGTATGTTCCACATGGGACTTTCGCGCAGGGTGATGCCTTCAATAAATATGTTCCTGGATTTCCAGAACACCACGAAACTTGGTCGCATTCCTTCTTTTCCGGCTCCTTTTCCAAAGTTTTTACGGCGCGACAGGGGTACTTTGGTTGCTTCTGCCCGGGGCTGTACAGTGCTCCAATTCAGCCAGTGTTCTCCCTGGCCTTCAAGAATTCCTTTTCCGGTAATTGCTACATTCTCAACATTATTTGCATAGATCAGAGAGGAGTAATTGTATGCTTCTACTCCTTCGTAGCGATGTTTTACCACCGGTAGATAATCTTCCTTGTTCTCACTGAAGAAGAGAGAAGCTCCCTCTTCAAAATGGAGGTTAATGTTGCTTTTCAGATGAATCGGTCCGGTAAGCCATTCTCCCTCGGGAATCAAAACTTTTCCCCCACCGGCTGCAGCTGCTGCATCAATGGCCAGATGAATGGCATCGGTGATCTTATGGTTGTTACTTCCTTTTTGAACTGCTCCAAAATCTTTGATGTCAAAAGTTTGATCAGGAAAGACCGGTCGCTCAAAAACCGGCATTTCAAATGGAGCCTCAACCGGAGCAATGTCATGCGGGACTTCACTGAATTTATTGTCCTGACCGCTAATTGTCATCCATGAGGTAATGGAGAATACCAGTGCGGCAAAAAGGATCTTCTTATTTTTTTGTCGGGGAGTATTGTTTTTTGTGGTCATATCAAAAAAGATTACAAAAATGTAAAGGTAAAATTAAAAGAAAAAAGAGATACAGGTTGTTCGAAGTAGGGGGAGGAATTATCAATGTTTTGAAATGCAGGGGTTTGTTTGTGTCAGAAATGTCCCTTTTTTAGCGATTATGTGAGATTTTCACACTCTGCACCCATTTGGTTAAAGAGTAATTTTTAAGAAAATGATTGAGGGTAAACTTTCAGGGGCAGGATGTCACAGAATTTTAACATCCTTAACATCATACGCTTTTTTTTTGAGAGCAAATTCGGTACTTTTGGCCCTCATTGTAAACTCAATGGGGAGTTGTTTGTTTCTTCATTGTACAACAGCTAATTCAATAAAATAATATAATCATGGATAAAAAAACCATACTCATTATCCTCGATGGATGGGGATACGGAAAAAAAGATAAATCGGATGTGATTCATACTGCCGGGGCTCCTTATTTTGAGAGCCTCGTGAAGAAATATCCCAACGCACAGCTTCAGGCTTCAGGAGAAAACGTTGGTTTGCCGGAAGGGCAAATGGGGAACTCAGAAGTGGGACACCTCAACATTGGTGCAGGCCGTGTGGTTTATCAGGATCTTGTGAAAATCAACCTGGCTATTAAAGACAACAGCATTGCTGAAAATCCCGAGTTGGTAAAGGCTTATAATTATGCAAAAGAGAACAATAAGCAGGTACATTTTCTCGGACTGGTTTCCAAAGGCGGGGTGCATAGTAGTCAGGAGCATCTTTACAAATTGACAGATGTGGCAAAAGACTTTGGTCTGGAGAAGGTTTTTATTCATGCTTTCATGGATGGTCGTGATACCGATCCCAAGAGTGGGAAAGGTTATATGAGTGAATTGCTCAATCATATAAAAACGTCTGCCGGCAAGGTGGCTTCTGTAATTGGCCGTTATTACGCCATGGATCGTGACAAACGATGGGAACGTATCAAAGAGGCTTATGATCTGATGGTGAATGGAACCGGAAAAGAGACCAATGACTTGCTTTCAGCGATTCAGGAGTCGTATGACAATGATGTTACCGATGAGTTTATCAAGCCCATTATCAATGTTGATGAGAATGGCAAGCCTGTTGGAACTATTCAGGAGGGTGATGTTATTGTGTTCTTTAATTTCCGGAACGATCGTGCCCGTGAAATTACTCAGGTTCTTACACAGCAGGATATGCCCGAATATGGGATGAAAACTATTCCGCTTCACTATTGCACATTGACTCCTTATGATACCACCTTTAAAGGAATGCATATCCTTTTTGATAAAGACAATGTGAAGAATACCATGGGGGAAGTGGTTGCGAAAAACGGACTGAAGCAGTTGCGTATTGCGGAAACTGAAAAATATGCTCACGTAACTTTCTTTTTCTCCGGTGGACGAGAAGAGGTATTTGAAGGAGAGGATCGTATTTTGATTAATTCACCTAAAGTGGCTACTTACGACCTTCAGCCCGAAATGAGCGCATATGAGGTCAAAGATGCCATTGTGGGAGAGTTAAATAAACAGAAATATGACTTTGTTTGTCTGAACTTTGCCAATGGTGATATGGTTGGCCATACCGGTGTATATGAGGCTATTGAAAAGGCTGTGAAGGCGGTTGATTCTTGTCTGAAAGATGTGGTGGAAGCAGCTAAAAAGAATGGTTATGAGGCTATTATTATTGCTGACCACGGAAATGCTGATAATGCGGTGAATCCCGATGGATCTCCCAATACTGCCCACTCACTCAACCCTGTTCCTTTTATCTGGGTAACCGACCGACAGGGTAAAGTGGAGGATGGTATCCTGGCCGATGTTGCGCCTTCGCTGCTAAATCTGATGGGCGTTGATAAACCTGAGGACATGACCGGTCATAGCCTGATTTCGGTAGAATAGATCACTTTACATTTTACAGGTAATGCCCGGTGACAAATGTTGCCGGATTAAATATTTCAAGGACGGTATCCCGGCGGATGCTGTCCTTTTTTTGGGAAAATACTTCAAAGCAGGAAGATGTTGTTTTTGATAATCAGCAAAAATAAAAGAGTATGAGAATAGAAAATGAGGTAAAACTGGGATTTAAGGATGTGATGTTCCGTCCGAAGAGATCTACTCTGTCGAGCAGAGCCCAGGTTGATGTGGAGCGAACTTTTAAATTTCTTCACACGGAGATAGAATGGACTGGCGTACCTGTGATGGCAGCCAATATGGACACAGTGGGTACTTTTGAGATGGCGAAAGTACTGGCAGGGAAAAAGATGTTTACAGCCATACACAAACATTACTCTGTTGAGGAGTGGAAACATTTTCTTGACGGAGCTCCTGACGGGATTGAAAACTTTATTGCTGTGAGTACAGGGACGGGCAGTCAGGATCTTGTGACTGTGGAAGAGATTATTAACAATCATCCCCGGCTGAAATTTATATGTATTGATGTGGCCAATGGTTACTCGGAACATTTTGTTGCTTTTGTGAAGGAAGCGCGGAAGAAGTTTCCTGACAAAGTGATTATGGCCGGTAATGTGGTTACCGGTGAGATGGTGGAGGAGTTGTTGCTGGCGGGAGCCGACATTGTAAAGGTGGGCATCGGTCCCGGTTCTGTATGTACAACGCGTGTCAAAACAGGGGTGGGCTATCCTCAGTTGTCAGCAATTATTGAGTGCGCTGATGCCGCTCATGGTATCGGCGGGCAGATTATCAGTGACGGGGGGTGTTCTACTCCGGGCGATGTGGCCAAAGCATTCGGGGCTGGAGCTGACTTTGTGATGCTTGGCGGAATGCTTGCTGGACACGATGAAAGTGGCGGTGAACTGGTTGAAAGAGATGGGAAGAAATTTCGGCAGTTTTACGGAATGAGCTCTTCTACCGCAATGGAGAAACATGCGGGGGGAGTTGCCGAATACAGGGCAAGTGAAGGAAAAACGGTGGAGGTTGCCTATCGTGGCCCTGTTGAGCATACAGTTCAGGATATTCTCGGTGGTCTCAGGAGTACTTGCACATACGTTGGTGCTGCCCGCCTTAAAGAGTTGACCAAGCGGACTACTTTTATTCGCGTGGCCGAACAGGAAAATCGGGTGTACAACGATTAAAAAGAGTCCGTCATAAAATCGTGGAAAATGGTAATTGGAGCTGTGTAGGTTCAGAAAGTTGCGTTTGCAAGGCTTGGTATTCCCGAAAATACGCAGTTTACTTGAGTAAATGAGGAATTTTCGGGCAAGCGTAACGCAGTAATGGTACTTTATGGACAAACACTAAAGAAATGCCACTGTAGAATGCCAGAGGTGATTTTATGTCTTGATTGATTGCATTTTAGTCCGATAATATAGGAGTGTATTGATAAATATTTAACTTTGCAGCTTCAATCTGCTTTATTTATGAAGCAGGAAAAATGAATTCATGTTTAGCTTAAAAGTAAATGGTTCAAATAGACGATAAAATTATTCATCTGGACGTTTTTAAGGAGCATTTTTTGTGCGACTTACCCAAATGTCTTGGTAGTTGTTGTGTGGAAGGAGAGTCGGGAGCTCCCCTGGAAGAGGAGGAAACAGAAATCCTGGATAAAATATATCCGAAAATTAAGCATTTGCTTTCTCCTGAAGCCGTTGATATTATTGAAAAAAACGGCACCTGGGAAACCGACGCCGATGGGGATAAGGTGACACCTATTATTCATGGCCGGGAGTGTGTTTATACTTATTTTGATGGAGAAGGGGTATGTAAGTGTGCCATTGAAAAAGCTTACGATGAAGGTCTGGTGGATTTCAAAAAGCCGGTTTCCTGTCATTTGTATCCCATCAGGGTTGATAAATATCCTAATTATGAGGCCTTGAATTATCATGTCTGGCCTGTTTGTAATCCTGCCCGTGAATTAGGGAAGCAGGTTGGTCTGCCGGTTTTTAGATTTCTTAAAGATCCTATTATCCGTAAATACGGAGAACGGTTTTATGAAGAAATGGAAGATGTTGCCAAAGAACTGGAGAAGATGGAATCGGTAAAAACAGAGCAATCCGAATAGATTCGGAGAGGTTATAATAAAGAGGTCGTTGCTGTCTCGGAAAGTGATTTTCCCCTGAGGCAACAACCTTTTTTATTGTTCTGAAACGATGAATTTTTCAGAGATGCTATCCATTTTGTTGTTTTCGAGCTTTAGAACGTAAACACCTGTTTTGAGGCCGGTGAGATTTATTTCATGATTCAGGGATGGGACAAGGTCTTTTTGGTGTAAAACCAACTTCCCGGATATTTCATAGATTTTCAGATCCATTACCTCCGGAGTGTTAAAAATCAGATAGCTGTTTGTGATGTTCACACGATACTGGATATGGTGTTCTTCCAGGGCTGTATCATCGGAAATGTTGAGTTCTTCTGCGATTTTTTCAGCCCACAGTTTATATTGCTCTCCGCTTGGGTGAAGTCCATCGCTGGCTACAAGTTCCGGCTCCGAAAGTCCCCTGCGGGAAATGGGGGTGATGTTGTGGTAGGCAACTCCGTAACGTTGTGTAATGTCTTTGTTGACTGCATTAAATTGATCAATTTCCCTGCTGATGTTAGCTGATCCGTTTCCAAATGGAGTGTATGCATAATCCGGAATGGAAACAACCATTACATTGGATTTATCATTTCCTGCAAGCTCGATGGCAGTTTGCAACAGCTCTTCAAACTCTTCGGAATAGGTAGAAATGCTTCCACCCTGATATTGATTGTTCACTCCAATTAATAAAGAGACAAGATTGTAGTCTGATTTCAGAGTTGTATTGCTAATGGCGTTTATCAGATTGTCTGTCCTCCATCCGGTTTGGGCAATAATTCTGACTTCCCCGGTTGCAATGCCCTGTGCTTGCAAAATATTGGCCAACTGAACCGGCCATCTTTTACTTTCAGGAACGCTTTGGCCAATGGTGTAGGAATCTCCCAATGCCAAAAATTTTAAAGGTTCATTTCTGTTGATATCCTGACCAAAGGAAGCCGGAGTCAGCAACAGGATCAAAAGGAGAAATATGGTTATTTTAGGTTTCATGGCTTTTAATCAGAGGGTGAACGACGTATGGATTTGTACTATATTGATATGAGACACCTTGAAAGGAACTTTTGTTTTGCGCAATGCAGCTAGTGAATTGAGGGGTTAGTGATGGTTGCTTTTTAATCGAAAACGAAGTCTTTTAAGTTCATTTTGTGACGCTGAATTAAACAGGTTCGTCCATCTGTGAAATTTATCCGCGCGAAACGACCATTTTATAAAAAACAGGCTTAAATTTGCGTCGCTAAAATTCAGTTAAATTTTTGTTTAAAAAAAGATAGAATGGGACGCGCATTTGAATACCGTAAAGCCAGAAAACTTAAGAGATGGGGTAATATGGCCAAGACTTTTACTAAGATTGGCCGGGAAATAGCCATTGCAGTTAAGAGCGGAGGTCCTGATCCGACGTCTAACCCAAGGCTGCGTGTGCTAATTCAAAATGCGAAGGCTGCCAATATGCCCAAGGACAATGTGGAGCGGGCTATAAAGAAAGCTTCCGGAAAAGATCAGGCCGATTATAAGGAGGTGGTTTATGAGGGCTATGCTCCCCATGGCATTGCAGTTTTGGTAGAGACCGCTACCGACAACCCTACACGTACGGTGGCCAATGTGCGAAGCTACTTTAACAAAGCCGGAGGTTCGCTGGGGACCTCAGGAAGTGTGGATTACATGTTTGAGCATAAGTGTGGTTTCAAAGTCAAAATGAAAGAGGGTGTTGATCTTGAAGAACTGGAACTGGAGTTGATTGATTCGGGGGTTCAGGAGATTTTTGCTGAAGATGAGTTTATCATGATTTATGGCGATTTTGAAGCATTTGGTCCCCTTCAGAAATACCTGGAAGAGAATGGATTTGAGATTGAGAATGCTGAGTTTGAACGTATTCCCCAGGAAACACGTCCATTAAGTGAAGAGCAAAGTGCCGATATCGAAAAGTTACTGGCCCGGTTTGAGGAAGATGATGATGTGACGAATGTTTTTCATAATATGGGATAGAGTTTTCTATGCATCATCATTGGTGTCCGGTTAAAAAAATGAGATTGCTTCACTGCGTTCGCAAAGACGGAGTCATTGCGAGCAGAGCGAAGCAATCTTCTATCATAATAATATTTTTGTCCGGACAATAGTGATATATTATATATGCGAATTAAGGGTTAAATTATCAATCCAATAAAAGCTGCTGCCAGTTTTCCAAACACATGAACCAGCAGTCCATTAGTAGACCTGACATTTGACGCTCTTTGAATATTTGTTTTTTCATTAATCCAGTTAAAGAAAGCCTCTATTGGTTGCCGTATTGAAGATACAGCCTTAGAATAGAGTTCGTTTGCAGCCTTGTCGAAAAATTTCAAACAATCTGGCTGCCCCTTTACTCCTTTGACAGGAGTAAGCATTGCTGAGTTGTATTCCTTAGTCATATTGACAAAGAATTCAGTATCATGATATATTTTGTCACCATAAAATTGTCTGTTCGACAAATCAGCCCAGTTCTGTTTGAAGGCATTTAAATCATTTTCAGACGCTTGGGTGATAATGACCGACTCAGGAAAAGGTAATTTGCTTGGACGGTGCATCCCCAGCACATGTAGTTTAAGACCATAGTACCAGATTCCTTTAGTTGCACAGAAGGTTTTATCAGTGATTTCTTTAGCAACTTTGCCATGCCTTTTCCCAGAACATGTGATAATAGGCATTGAATCCAACACATTTGTATTGCTACTGCAATCATAGGGACGCTGGGTAGTCATGAGTATATCAGATAAACACTTTAAAGCTTCCGACATACGATTTAACCGTGTATTGAAAGCCACATACGAAGGTAGCTTTGGGAACCATGAATGCAAATAGTCTTTTGCAAATTGATGAATATGTTTAATTTTAAACCGTTGTTCTGAATGCATAACAAATAAATAAATCGTAATTATTTCTTGATCAGTGAATTCAGGTCTGTTGTTATTCGAGAAACGCTGGCATACAAACTGTAACTCAGATTCATATAACTCGCATATATACAGATATATAGCTGTTAATTGTAAGGCTTTTTCCCTGGGAATCATATCTAAAAGATTGAGTGGTATTAATCTCTTAAAATACTGATTTTCAGGGATTTAACCTAATTTTTCAAGCATATATTTCATTGATTTTTAAATATTTACAAACAATAAATTGGTTTTTTTTCAACCCTTAATTCGCATTAATACTCTGTTATACTTTTTCAATACAAATACCCTTCCCCCCACTTCTTAAGCACTGACTATTTGAAAGATATGCCAGCGCAATATCAGGCAGTCTGATGTAAGCAAAACGAACTAAGGTTTTTCATTTTCTGGAAAGAAAATGTCAAAAACAATAAAAACGGAGTAGTTAGTATTTTTTACAAAGAACGGTGAAAAATCAAGGAGGGAATAAAAATAAAATCATACTTAGGGGTTTAGGGTTTATTTTTAAACGGTAATTGCTACAAAATTCCGTAACAATTTATTAAACCGCAACCTGGCTTAATTTATTTAGAATAATTCTACCCTAATTTAAACATAAAACAGGGAAGATTTAAACAGGCTGAAAGCCTTGGCACAACACCTAAGATTTGAATCATCCTCAGCCCCTCGCTCATTGTTGGTATCGACGTGACCAATAATGAGGGCGGTTGTCCGTATTTCCTAAAATCTAAATCTCTCATTACAGGAATTCACGAATAAAACAGGCCAAATACCCGATTAATCATTTCTTTTTTACAATTTTGCAGTGTAAAAGATGAACCGGAAATACCGGAAACAAAAAACACAGAAAACGAACATTCAGGATGGCTAAGAAAGGAAGAATTCCGGGTAAATATACCAATAATGAGCGGCGCTCACGCAATGATAGATTTCAGGAAGGTCACAAAGCAAAAAACACCAAAACTCCGGGTAGCAAAGAACATTACTCAAAAGAGGAACGCATTGCTTACAAAAAAAGCAATCCGGAGAAAATGCGAATAAACAAATTCATTTCCAACTCAGGCTTATGCAGTCGCCGGGAGGCAGATACCCTGATATCTAAAGGAGAAATTAAAGTTAACGGCAAAGTGGTTACTGAACTGGGAATGACTGTTACCACCAATGACACGGTAGAATATCAGGGCAAAAAGCTGAATCCCGAGAAAAAAGTATATATGCTCCTGAACAAACCCAAAGATACGGTAACCACCTCCAAAGACCCCGAAGGGCGTAAGACCGTTATAGAAATTGTTCGCAATGCCTGTCCTGAAAGAGTTTACCCCGTCGGACGGCTTGACAGAAACACCACCGGCGTATTATTACTTACCAACGACGGGGATTTATCCAAAAAGCTCACCCATCCCAGTTTTGAAGCTAAAAAAATATATCATGTCTTTTTAAATAAACCACTGGAAACCAAAGATCTGGAAAGCATAAAAAAAGGCGTTGAGCTGGAAGACGGACTGATAAAACCCGATGCAGTAAATTATGTGGACAACGATCCTATGCAAGCCGGCATAGAAATTCACTCCGGCAAAAACCGGATAGTCAGAAGGATTTTTGAACATTTTGATTACAGAGTGGAGAAACTGGATCGCGTATTTTTCGCCGGACTCACCAAAAAGAACCTGCCAAGAGGCAAATGGCGTTTCCTGTCAGAAAAGGAGGTACGGTTTTTGAAATCAGAACTATCCGCAAAATAATGTTCGTTTCACCTAACACCACCTGAATCCCCATGTATCAACTGATTAAACATGGTCTGTTTTTAATAATATTCCTCCTGGGAGTTGCAGAAACCGGCAACTCCCAGATTCAGGGATCTCTCACCGATGCTGAAACCGGCTCTCCCATTCCATTCGCCAACATCGTTTTTGAAAAGAACAAAGCCGGCACAATCACTGACCTGAACGGAAAATTTACCATCCACAACTTTTCGGGAGACTCCATTCAAATCAGTTCATTGGGCTATCATACCGCTGCCTTTCAAATTAGCAATGTCCCATCACCTGTTCACCTCCAACTAAAACCCAAAACCATCGAACTAAAAGGCGTTGATGTCTTTCCGGAAGAAAACCCTGCATTTATCATGATGCAAAAAGTTCTTGAGAACAGTTCAGAAAATAATCCTGATTTGGCAAGCAACTATTCATGCATTGTTTATCACAAAATGACTTTCAGCCTTGATATTTCGGATACTTTAAGTACTCCCGACAGTACGGAACAGAAATTCATCGATATCAACCGCAGAAACCATTTGCTACTGATGGAGTCGGTGTCCGAAAAAGTACATAAGGCTCCGGACAAGACTTCAGAAAAAATTATCTCCGGACGTGTCAGTGGATTCAAAGATCCGGCACTGGCCATTCTTCCCGGTTTGATTCAACCTTTCGGGTTCTATGCTCCCGAAATAGAATTAATGGGAATAAAACACCTGAATCCCATATCAAAATCCGGATTAAAAAACTATCTCTTTCTTCTGGAAGACACACTAACAGAAAAGGGAGATTCCTTATTTTACATCACCTATCAACCCAGGAAGAACAGCAATATAAAGCCCTTAACAGGTTCTTTTCACATCCACAAAAAAACCTGGGGAATCCGATATCTGAAGGCAAAATCAGCTCTCACTACCTCTCCGTACATCATCGACATTAGTCAAAGTTACGACCACATTGAAAGTCACTGGTTCCCGTCTGAACTAAAAAGTCACTTACTTATCAAGCCTGGTCAGGGTTTTAATTCGTTGCCTTATGGCATGGCAGGAAATGCAAAAAGCATAGTCACTGCGATAAATCTTAATCCCGACCTCAGCGACCGAAAGTTCTCCAACATTATACTGGAAGATAAAATGCCCAGAGATACAGGAAATATCAAAAACCTGAGATATGAACCTCTGACAGCAAAAGATTCATCCACTTACCATTTACTCGACAGCATCGGAAAAGCGAACAATCTTGATAACATCATCCGGTTGCAAAAAGAGCTTATCAGAGGATATATTCCTGCAGGCAAATTTCTTATCGATCTAAAACACCTGATAGGCTACAATCAGTTTGAAGGACTAAAACTTGGGCTGGGACTCTGGACGGGCCCTGAAATCACAAATAACTTCTCATTGGGAGGTTATTACACCCGCAGTTTTAAAGCCGAAATGAACAATTATGGTGGAGGAATCAAATGGAGTCCCTCGCAGCAAAGCCGGACTCAAATAGAGTTTGCCTTCAACCACGACATGCACTCCACGGGTGTTTTTAATTTTTATCACGGAAATGTTCTTCAACTTGATCAACAGCTTAAAGAACTATCGGTAGCTATCAAAGACAGGGAAGAACGCTTTTATGCATCTGCAGAAACATCCCTGGGAACATTATCAGGAGAAGCATTTTTCTCATGGTCGGATGTAACACCGGTTCGCACCTATCCCTTTATGCCCGATATCAATCTTCCGGTATCCCCGCTTGAAACAATGGAAACAGGAATCAGACTCCGATGGGCACCACAAGAAAAATTGACATCTACGGCTTTTGGATTACTTCCGGAGCCCACTGACGGACCCAAAATATGGGTAAACATTATCAAAGGAACAGGGAAACAAACAGGATCAAAAAACAACTTCACAAAACTGGAAGGTCAACTGGAAAAAACTTACAGAACAGGATCAGCAGCCCGAACGACTCTCAGAGTCTCGGCCGGCATAATTGATGGATGGAGTAATCCGGGTAATATCTACAGTTACTTCGGAACTTTTGAACCCGTATCTGTTGAGGTTCCGGGACTCTTTGCAACAATGGCACCCAACGAATTTGCAGCTGACCGGTTTCTGATGACCACATTTAACCATAGGATTGCCTTGCGCCAAAATCACCCCGGCAACTTTAAACCGGAGATTAATTTTATGACAAAAGCCGGCTGGGGCAGTTTGGAATCAAATTATCCCTCTACTATCAACAGTTTTGAGAAGGGTTTTTATGAATCGGGAATTATATTTGATAATTTACTTAAGGTCCTATTTATCAAATACGGAATTGGTGCCCATTACAGATACGGCACATATCAAAAAAGTACTGGAATAGAAAACTGGAGTTTCAGAGCCGCCATTAGTTTTTCCTTATAGCTTCAACAAAGCAACCAAAGCCCACCATCGCGGATTGAACTTTATCAATTCTTCGTTCCTTTATTTTATAGAAGTCAAAAACTAAAAACCTCACAAATGGATCTGAAACTGAAAAACCTGAACTATCTGGTTACCGGAGCAAGTTCAGGACTAGGCAGAGCGGTTGCCAAAACGCTTCTGAAAAATGAGGCTCAGGTAATTATCACAGCAAGAAATAAAGAAAAGCTGGAAAAATTAAAGGAAAAATTTCCGGATCAGACAACAATAATGGCCGGAGATATTACCGATTCAACATTCCTTGCCAGATTAAAGAACACATTACCGGATAAGCTTTACGGTGTTTTTATTAATGCAGGAGGACCAAAAGCAGCCACCATCCCTGAAACTACGATGGAAGACTGGGACGCTGCTTACCAACTGGTTTTAAGATGGAAAGTGGAGCTGTCAAAATCCATTCTTCCCATCTTTCAAAAAAACAAACAAGGCCGATTTCTTTTTAGTGAGAGCGCTTCGGTAAACGGGCCAATTCAAAATCTGGTGCTCAGCAACTCCTACCGTATGGCAGTGGTTGGCTATATGAAAACGATGGTAAAGGAAATATCAAACCTTGACATCACCGCCAATGTAATAGCCCCTGGCTATCATGAAACGTCTGCAATAGATCGTCTTTTCCATAAATTGGCAGAACAGGAAACAGTCTCGATTGAAGAAGCCAGAAGAAGACTGGAATCAAGAGTTCCGGTTGGGAAACTGGGGAACCCGGAGGATTTTGCATCATTGGCAGCCTGGTTGCTTAGTCCTTTGGCAGGATTTGCTTCAGGCCAGGTATTTACCCTGGATGGAGGGGAGGGAAGATAGGCCTCCCCCAACCCCTCCCAGGGAGGGGGATTGGATTCTTTGGGATGGAAAAAGGGTCTGGTCCGGCTCTGCTTCTTTCAAAAAATGGTGCGAATTGGAATTCGCACCTCCTTATAACAAAAAAAAGCCGCTCCAAATATTGGAACGGCTTTCTGTTTTAAAGGTCGGCGGCGACCTACTCTCCCGCTTTTACGCAGTACCATCGGCGCTAACAGGCTTAACTTCTCTGTTCGGAATGGGAAGAGG